>Ga0068864_100000016_pt1 | contig 292454 bp, 299 predicted proteins | sample KBSSwiS72_FD_66586 | JGI IMG/M metagenome (GOLD analysis project Ga0068864, IMG submission 66586) | Switchgrass rhizosphere microbial communities from Kellogg Biological Station, Michigan, USA - KBS Switchgrass S7-2 | ecosystem: Host-associated > Plants > Roots > Rhizosphere > Soil ...
CAAGATCAAACACTTCAGGCGCATCGCCACGCGATACGACAAGCTCGCCAGAAACTATGCCGGCTTCCTAAACCTCGTCGCCGCACTCAAATGTTGCCTCTGAATGTAAACGTGACCTAGTGACTGTGCTCGCGCCGCAACGCGTAGCGGCCCTTCGAATATTCCTCGAAAATCCCCGAAATCGCGGGGTGATCGACAGGCTCGTCGCTGTCATCCTGCAACAGATTCTGCTGGCTGACATAGGCCACGTAGCTACTGTCGCTGTTCTCGGCGAGCAAATGATAAAAGGGCTGATCCTTGGGCGGGCGCATTTCTTCGGGGATGGCCTGGTACCATTCCTCGCTGTTTGAAAAGACTGGATCGATATCGAAAACCACGCCGCGAAATCCCAGCAATCGGTGGCGCACGATTTCACCGATGCCAAAGCGTGCGTGCGCTATGGGCGGCGCCGAGGCGCCCTGGGCGGCACTGCTGGCCCAAAAATTCTGATCGCGAGACATCATGCCCCCAATCTAAGCTGGTTTCTGCAGGAGACAAGCGTTCGTGACGCCCAAAGGTTCATTTGCAAGATACGCTTGGCAACCCGCCTACCTTCGGCTAGACGGCCGCCTTCTCGACCGCCGGCCCCCGTAGCCGGCATTCGCGCCATGTACGGAGAGGTGCCAGAGAGGTCGATTGGGACGGTCTCGAAAACCGTTGTGGGTTCACGCTCACCGTGGGTTCGAATCCCACCCTCTCCGCCACGGACCATTCCACAGGGGTCCGCAAAAGACCCCTGATCTCGACTTTTTCCTCCTGAATACCGACGCTTAGCAGACCGGTTCGGCCTCGGCCGTCCGTACCCGTCCATGCCCATCCAGCGAATCGGAGGGGCGAAAACGAGGTACGCGCGGTCGAAAAACGAGGTATTTTCGGAGACCGAACCATGCTTACCGATGCCAAGGTGCGCACGGCCAAGCCGCGGCCCAAATCCTACAAGCTCGTCGACGCCAACCGCCTCTTCCTGATGGTCACCCCCAACGGCGGCAAGCTGTGGCGGCGGGAAGCTTGCCTTGTATCGTGGGTTCGATTACCATGCCCTCCGTCGCTTCCTGCGCATAAGTATCTGAAGGGCGAAGAGACTTTTTGACGGCGCCCTAAATGTGCCTCGGATGATACCTCGTTATCAGCGTCGTCCGCTCCCGACCAAGCGGGTCGTTCAGATCAGTTACCATGAACGTCTGCTCCTGACAGACGCTGACGATGGATCGCTCCGAAGCAGACAGTTGGGACGCGCCCTAATATTGGCCGGCAACGCACGCCTCTCAGCCCGTGCTCAAAGCGGCCGTTCCGGTTAGCTCGGACTCACATGGCTGCGGATGTAACGGTGCGATAGTCATTTTTTGGAGTCGGAACGGCTAATACTGAACCTTCCTACGTTGCTAACCAAATGGCATGGGGACTGACGGGCTCGTCCTAGCCACTAAGCAAGGCCCCAATGCCGTTCGCTGTCATTCTGCCGCTTCCGAAGGTGACCAGCTTGTCCAGCATTCGGGTGCGGCGTCGAAGATGCTGATGGCCTCATCCACCACGCCGAAATCGCGGACATAGTCGCGCCATAGCAGCAGCAGCTCGTCCAGTACCTCGGGGTGCGCTTCGGCCAGGTCGCTGATCTCGCCGCGGTCGCTCGACAGGTCGTAGAGCTGCCAGCGTGAGACGCCATGTTCGTCAGGAACATAGACAGCCTTCCACTGGTCGCGGCGGATGGCGCGGCGGCCGAACAGTTCCCACCCGGTGCTCGTGCCCGGTGGATGGATGGCTTCGGCCTTCCCTTCCAGCCACGGCCAGAACGATCGGCCGCGTACATCGAATATCTCGCGGCCTTTGTACCATGTGCCGGGATGTCGGACGCCCGCCAGATCGAGCAGCGTCGGCGTCAGGTCCATCGCCGTGGCAAAGGGAGTCGCGATCTTCCCGGCCTGTTCGGTCGCGGGCGGGAAGTGGATGAAGGCAGGCACGCGGATGCCGCCCTCTGTGGTGTAGGTCTTGACCAGTCGCGACGGTGCGGTCGCCGCCTGCGCCCAGCGCGGGCCGTACCAGATATAGGATTTCGGGCGTCCGGCATTCTCCAGGCTGTTGTCGCAATGCTCGGCGATCAGGCGCTTGAAAACCGGCCCCATGATCGGCATCGCCTCGACCACCGCGCCTTCGGCCCCATTGTCGGACAGGAAGAAGATCAGCGTATTGTCGAACTTCCCCGACGCCTTCAGCGCGTCGACCACGCGGCCGACATTCTGGTCGATCCGGTCGACCATTGCGGCGTAGACCTCCATGCTGCGGGCAGAATGGGCCTTTTCCTCGGGCGACAGTGCGTCCCATTCGGGCTCGTCGGTCACGGTCGGGTGGGGAATGGTGTCGGGCGAGACGAGGCCCAGCTCCTGCAGCCGCTTCAGCCTGCGCTCGCGCAGCGCATCGGGCCCGTCGTCATAGCGCCCGTGATATTTGGCGATCTCGGCATCCGGCGCCTGGAGCGGCCAGTGGGGCGCGGAGAAGGAGAGGTAACCGAAGAAGGGCCGCTCATCGCCTTCGCCCTCCTTCAGGAACTCCACAAAGCGGGTCGCGAAATAGTCCGATGAGTAGAAATCGTCGGGAAGCTCGCTCACATAATCCTTGTCCTCGGCGTAGATCGGGCGATGCGCGACCAGCTGATCGAGCGGCCCGCCACCGAAATGGTCGGCCCCCCCGGGCAGGAGAGCGAAGGACCGTTCAAAGCCGCGCGCCGCCGGAAAGCGCTCTGGCGTGTCGCCCAGATGCCACTTACCCGACAGGATCGTGCGATACCCGCCCTCGCGCAGTAGCTCTGCCACTGTGACCACGCGGTCGTTGAGATAACCCTCATATCCGGGTGGCCGGTCGAAATCGGGGCGTACGACCTCGATCATCGATCCCAGGCCCGCGATATGATGATCGGTACCGGTCAGTAGCATCGCCCGGGTCGGCGAACAGGCGGGGGCCGAGTGGAAATCGGTCAGCCGCACGCCGGCATGTGCGAGGGCATCGAGATGCGGCGTCTCGATCTCCGATCCGAACGCGCCGATATCGGAAAATCCCATGTCGTCGACGACGATTACGAGGAAGTTGGGGCGCCCCCCGGTTGCTGCTTCGCTGTCGCTCATCTTCCGCTCCTTAAAAAGGAGAAGGCGCCGGGGAGAGGCCGGCGCCTTCCAGTTGGGGACTTATTCGGCGGCGATGGCTTCGAAGGCCGGCTCAGGCTTGATCGCCCGGCTGGGAAGGCCGTCGATGCCCACCGGCAGGTCGCCGTCGATCGTCACGCGACGCAGTTTTCGGCGTTGCAGGCCGAAATCGGCGATCGCGCGATGCTGGGTCGCGCGATTATCCCAGATCGCCACGTCGCCCTTCCGCCAGCGCCAGCGAACCGTGTTCTCGGGCTTGGTGACATGATCCTGCAGGATCTGGAGCAGCCGCTGCGAATCCGCGCCGTTGAACCCGACGAAGCTCTTGATGAAATGGCCGACGATCAGCGTGCGCTCGCCCGTTTCCGGGTGGACGCGGACGACGGGATGTTCGGTCTCGTAGACAGTCGATGCGAAGACCGCTTTGTGGTTCTCGATCTGCTCCTTTGCGAAGGAGCCGAAGGTCGCGGCATAGTCATAGAGGTTGGTGTGCACCGCGCGCAGATTGTCGACGAGGATCTTCAAGGCATCCGGCAACTCCTCATAGGCGGTCGCGGTGTTCGCCCACAGCGTATCGCCGCCCGCGTCCGGCACCTCGATCGCGCGAAGGATCGACGCCTTGGGATAGGACGGCACGAAGGTGACGTCGGTATGCCAGCTGGACGCGGCATAGCCCTCACGGGAGTCGAGCTCGAGCAGGTAGCGCGAACCGTCGGCGACCGGCACGGTCGGGTGGGCAACGGGCGTGCCGAGGCGCCGGGCGAACTCTTCCTGCTCGCGATCGTCGATCGTCTGGTCGCGGAAGAACAGCACCTTGTGGCGAAGCAGCGCAGTGTTGAGCGCGTCGAGGGTGATTTCGTCGATCTCGCCGGACAGGCGGACACCGCGAACCTCTGCGCCGATCCGGCCGGCGACGGGAACGATGTCGAGCGGCGTGTCGGCCTCGCGGGCATTCACGAAATTCTTCTGAAGTGCAGTCATCTCAGGTCTCCTTCGGGGGATTGGGGAACAGGTCGGATCATTCGGCGGGCAGCGCGTTTCTCAGGTGAAGCTGCCGGCGAATTTCGGAGTGTGTCGCCTCGTCGAGCGGGAAGCCGTGGACGAGTGCGGCGGAAACAAGGTGGGCGATGGCCGGGCCGAGCGCGAAGACGAGCAACAGCCCGTGCAGGCCTTCTGGCGTGTTGATCCCCGTCGGGGTGAAGCCGAGCCACGCGACAAGCGGCAGCGCGATCCCGACACCGACCGCCATCGCCGCCTTCATCGAGATGCTGAATACCGAGAAGAACAGCGCATTGCGGTCCTCGCCCGTCTCCAGCCGGTGCTTGTCGGCGATGTCGGCGACCATCGAACGCAGCATAAGGTTGCCCGAACCCTGCGCCAGACCCTGGCTGATGGTGAGCGCCAGCAACAGCGGCAGCTGCCCGGGCACCACCAGCGATAGGCCGAGGTTGATCGCCACCTGCACCAGTTCGCCCGCCACCGCCGTCCGGTGCTTGCCGAGGCGCTGGCCGACCCGCATCCAGATCGGCCCGGCGATCACGCCGAAGATGAACTGGAGCAGGAACAGGCCGCTCGCCCACTGCGGCAGGCCCATGTAGATGGTGACGAAGAACAGGAAGAGCGTGCCGCGGATCGTCTGGCCCAGCGTCACGGCAAAGTCGGACGCCAGCACCCGGACGAGCAGGGGATTGGCCCATACCAGCCGGACGGTCGTGAAGAAGGACAGCGGGGTCCGCGGCGCGGGTGGCGCAACTGGCTCAGGAAAGGCCCGCAGCGCGAGCGGCAGGGCGGTCAGGAGCAGCAGCAAGACCAGCCCGCCCATTGTCGCGAGCTTGAGCCGCGCATTGCCGGGATGGAGCTGATCCACCACCGTCGGCAGGACCAGCACGAGAAGCAGCGACAGCGCCGCCGCCACCGACTGGAACGTCACCACGCGGGTCCGTTCATGATAGTCCGCCGATATCTCCCCCGACCAGGCGTAATAGGGGATCTGGATCATAGACCAGCCGAGGTAGAGCGCGAACAGCGTCAGCCCGAGATAGACGGCACCGACCCCGGGCAGGGGAAAGAACAGGAAGAAGGCGGACAGGCCGAACAGCGTCGCCCCGGCAAGGATCCAGGGACGGCGACGCCCGAAGCGTCCGCCCGTCCGGTCGCTGAGCACTCCGATCAGCGGATCGGTGACGGTTCCCCATAGCTTCGCGACCAAGAAGATCGTTCCCAGCGCGCCCAGCGAGAGACCGAATTCCTGCGCATAGATGGCAGGCAGGTAGACGCCGATCGGCATCTGTGCCGCCGCTACCGGCATGGCGATCGACGAAAACGCCGCCAGCCGGAAGAAAGGTAGCCCGCGCAAGACGCTGCGTTGCTGCGGGAAGTCGGTATGCCGGGCAGGAAGGACGGTAGCCATGTCTGACCTCTCAGAGCTTGGTGCGAAGGGTGACGCCGAAGGTGCGCGGGTCGCCCGCGATCGCCGAGATCAGCCCGGTGTCGGATGCGCCGAGCGTCTGGAAATGATTCACGTCGAATAGGTTGCGGGACCATACGGACGCGTCCCAGCGACTGTCATCGCTCCGGACGCCGACGCGCAGGTTGGTGATGCCGTAGGAGTCCACCCGCGAGTAGCGCGAGTTGTTGACCGCCGTGAAATAGCTGGACCGGAAGCTATAATCGGCGCGCGCATAAAGCTCGATCGAGCCGATCGGCTGGGCGGCATCGGCCGTCAGCGATCCCGACCATTTGGGCGCCCCTGCCAGCTGCTGGCCCGAAAGGTCGCAGATCTTGCCGAGATACTGTTTTTCGGGCGGGCAGGTGCCGTTCTGATAACTGCGATAGGTCGCGTCATTATACGCGCCCGATGCCGACAGGGTGATATGCTTGGTCGGGCTGAAGCTCAGGTCGCCCTCGATCCCGCGCGACCGCACGCCCTTGATGTTGGCGATATACTGGACGATCCCGGCGGTCGAACTGATCTCTGAGATCAGCGTCTGGTACCGGCTGACGTCGGTCCAGTATGCCGCGAGGTTCAGCTGGACCTTCTGGTCCAGGAAGCTGCTTTTCAGGCCCAGTTCGAAACTGTTGACCCGCTCCGGCCTGACCGTGGGGCTGACGCCCGCCGGCAGGGTAGTGAGGTTAATGCCGCCCGATTTGCTGCCGCGCGAATAGGTCGCATAGGCAAGTATGTCGGGCGTGAATTTGTAGGCGACGTTGACCGTACCCGATATGCTGTCGTCCTTGGTGCGGGCGAAGAAGCTGGACGCGGGGCCGAAATTATTGCGCAGGCCCTGTGCCGCCGCCTGGACGGGCAGGCCCGCCAAGCTAGGCCCGAACTGGACCTGCCGGAAACTGCCGCGCTTGATTTCGTGGGTGTAGCGCAGCCCCGCGGTGACGCTCAGCTGCTCGGTCGCGTTCCACGTCAGCTGGCCGAACGCGGCGCTACTATACGTGCGCGGGGCGGCGTCCGATATCGTGCCGAAGCCGGACAGCGCGGGGACGGACACCGATGTCGGCACCGCCGCCGGATTGACGAACCACAGCGGCGCGTCGCTGCCATATTGGGTTAGCGAGTTGTTCTTGACGACCTGCCAGAAATAATAGGCGCCGACGACATAATCGAGCTTGCGCGAGCCTTCCGAAGCGAGCCGGATCTCCTGGCTGAACTGGCGCTGGCGGTTCTTGGTCCGGGCATCGTCGAATACCGACAGGCCGGTGAAGTCCACATCGTTGTGCGGGTTCCAGTCCCACCGGCGATAAGCGGTGATCGAGGTGACCGTCGCCCCGGGCAGCTTCCAGTCGATCTGGGCCGATCCGCCCCACTGCTTCATCCGTACCGAGAAGGGCGAATTGGCGTCCGTCCGCCGGGCGAAGGGATTGAACGGCAGGGGGGTGTAACCGAGCCGGGCGAAACGCTGCGTTGCGCTGTTCGGGATCGCGGCGCCATTGTCATATGTGTCGAACGACCCGACGAGCAGCTGCACACAGCAAAGCTGCTTCTGGCTGGCATAGTCGCCGATCAGCCTGACGGTCAGATTGTCATCGGGCTTGAACAGCAGCTGCCCGCGCAGCGTGAAATTATCATAGTCATGGACGCGCTGGCCGGTCCGGACATTGTCGATGAAGCCGTTGCGCCCGGTGTCCGCCATCGAAAGGCGCGCGGCCAGCTTGTCGGCGATGATCGGCCCCGTCACCGACGCGCGCAGCTGATGATAGCCGTAATTGCCGGCCGTCGCCTCGGCATCCAGCGCCGGGTCGAAGGATGGCGCGCGCGATGCGATGTTGATCGCGCCGGCGGTGGTGTTCTTGCCGAACAGCGTGCCCTGCGGTCCGCGCAGCACCTCGACATGATCCAGATCGACAAGGTCGAACTGGGTCAGCCCGACCCGGCCATAATAGACCTGGTCGACATAGACGCCGACGCCATTGTCCAGCCCGTCGGCGGCGACCGCGACATTGCTGCCCAGCCCGCGAATGTTGATGTTAGTGTTGCGCGGGTTGAAGCTGAATATCTGCAGCGCCGGGACCAGTTGCTGCACCTGGGCGAGGTTGGAATTACCGGTACCTTCCAGCTGCGCCTGCCCGACGACATTCAGCGCGATCGGCACGTCCTGCGCCCGCTCCTCCCGCCGGCGCGCGGTGACCAGGATTTCGGGTGCATAGGCATATTGGTCGCCCGCATCGGCGCCTGGTACTGGGGCGGGCGCCGTGGCGGGCGCGCTGCCCCTCGTCTGCGCCGCCAGGACCACCGGGGCCTCCGCCGCGATGGCGGGATCGGCCAGGACTGCGGTAAGCGCGACCCCTGCCAGCAAACTGATCTGCTTGTTCTTCCTGATCGTCTTCACGCTCTGAATATTCCCTGTGCGTGGGCGCGCACCCGCCCCTTTCGCGACGCCGATGCGTTCGCGGCTGAATTGCTGTTTTGGATTGGCTAGCCTCTTCGGCTGATCAGTCTTGGCGTCTTGTCATCGTCGTCCCTTCATTCCGGGAACACGGGCGCTCGGGAGACAATCCAAAGCCTCGTGCGCTTTAGCCGTTGGTTACGCGGAGCAAGCTGCTTCCCATCAAAAGCCGCGGGTTCCCGTCCGAATCCGTGAGGCGGAACCACACCTCATATATTATCTATTGGATTAGTAGGGATTGAGACGTCAAGCCAAGTTTACCTTGGGGCTTCGCAACCATGGCTATTCCCCTTATGGCAAGCGCCGATGAAGGTGGATCGCTGATGCTGTCGCAACGCGCCCGTTACGCGCTGAAGGCGCTAATCAACCTGGCGCATGTCGCGCCGGGCGATCCGCCACGGCAGATTTCGACCATCGCGGCGGACGAACGCATTTCTAGAAAGTTTCTCGAGGCCATCTTGGCTGACCTCAAGCGGGCGAGGCTGGTCGAAAGCCTGCGGGGTCAGTCCGGCGGCTATCGCCTTGCCCGCCCGGCGGACGAGATAACGTTCGGCGATATCATCAGGGCGACCGACGGCCCGCTCGCGCTCGTCCCGTGCGTCAGCAAGCTGTTCTACCGCCGCTGCGTCGACTGCCACGACGAGGCGACATGCGCTATTCGTCACATCATGGCGAGCGTGCGCGACGGGGTCAGCGACATCCTCGACCGGACATCCTTGGCACAGGCCGTGGCATTTACCGAGACACCGAAGAGGGGGAACAATGCGGACCGCCCAGCGACTGCGCAGGAAGTCTCCTAAGCCAAACCAGGTTTGTTCAACAATGCACGCGCCATTATTATAAGCGGCCACTCCTCTCTCGGCCCAACCTCAGTCTATCGACGATGGCACCCGTGGGAGGCTGGAGCGTCTGCTCTCGCCGAAAGCCGTCATCCAAGTGGCGAGGCATTAACGTCGGCTTCGTCTCCAAGGGGCGTCTCTCGTGCATGGGCGGCTGTCGACCCGTTCCGGTCGTTCCCGCGTCGATCTCTAAACGGCTGCTCACGACCAGAATCCGTCGTTTGCAATTCAAGAAGCAGATCATCGGCAATGCGCCCCATCTTGGTCGTTCCGGCGGCGCCCGTGGGATCCGAAGTGGTCGTTCGTTCAGCAGGTGCGAAATTAGCTGCTACTGTGTTTCAAGATGGTCTGCCCCCCTTTGAGCGGACTTTCATTCAGTTCAACTAGATTCTGCTGCGCGCACCACTCATAGACTGAAAGAGGTTGGGGTGCCGACAGACATCCCGCTAGACCACCAAACCGACAGCAGCTCACAGGGTTTCAATTATCGTGCCAACCCGCTTTGCCTCATCACTCCTTAAGCCCATTGACGGCGTGATTGCCCGTCGCGCCATAATATCTGTAGGGCAGGAACTTACCCGACATGATGATCTTCACACGGTCGCCGTTGGGATCGGGTAGTCGCTCCATCTCGAAGTCGAAATCGATGGCCGACATGATCCCGTCGCCGAATTCCTCCTGGATCAGTTCCTTCCAGCTGGTCCCAAAGATGTTGACCAGCTCGTAGAAGCGATAGACCAGAGGGTCGGTCGGCGGGCTGGTGAAGGTGCCGCGATACGGTACTTCCTGGAGTAGACGTGTCTCGACCTCGGTCAGGCCAAACAGTTCCTTGGCGGCGGCGGCTTGCGCCCTGGAAAATTTCATCTGGCCCAGAATGCCCGCCGTCACCAGTACCGGCGATGCGCCTCCTATCGTCGTGCAGATATGATCCCATGCCCAGTCGTTCTCGCGCTTTATGTCGAGCAGCTTCTCGGTGAGGTCTTCGCGCTTCATGCTTTGTTCTCCTTGGAAACGAATTGACCATTTGAGTGGTCGAGGGTGACGACGGGAGGAAGCCGCCGCCCGGAAATCGCCTTGCCGCGCTCGTCCATCGAGCGGTGGACGAGGAACTCGATGAGATGGTTGCGAAAGGGGTAGAAGGCGGCGAGCGTATGGATCTCGTCACGTCGGCGGTCACGCGGCAGCGGGTTCTCGACCACCTCGGCAATCCGCGCTTCCGGGCCGTTGGTCATCAGAACGATCCGGTCGGCCAGGAACATGGCCTCGTCGACATCGTGGGTGATCATGAAGACGGTCTGTTCGGTTTCCAGGCAGATACGCCGGACCTCATCCTGAAGCGCGCCACGGGTCAGCGCGTCGAGCGCGGAAAAGGGCTCGTCCATCAACAGCATGCCAGGCTCCAATGAGAGCGCGCGCGCGATGCCGACACGCTGCTTCATGCCGCCCGATAACTGGGCCGGCCTCCGCTCCGCCGCCTCTTCGAGGCCGACAAGGGCCAGGTAGTGTTGCGAATGTTCGCGGATCTTGGTTCGTGACCATTTCGGATGTCTGGCCTTCACCGCATAGGCGACGTTGCCGAGCGCGGTGCGCCACGGGAGCAACGCATGCCCCTGGAAGATCACGGCGCGGTCGAGCGACGGGCCGCTGATCGCCTGATTGCCGAAGATCACCACACCCGCGCTGGGTCTATCCAGCCCGGCAAGGATATTAAGCACTGTCGTCTTGCCGCATCCCGAATGGCCAAGCACGCAGACGAACTCGCCGCGTCCAATCTTTAGCCAAAAATCCTCGAAGACCGTCGTATCGCCGCCGCCGGGTGCCGGAAAGCGCCGGGCAATTCCCTCGATCGAAATAGACACGGCATGTGCCGCCTCAGATGCTATTGATTCTTGTAGCAAGGGCGTCACTCCGGATAGGTCGCGAGGCGGATCGCCGCCGCAAGAAGTTGGTCGAGGGCCATGCCGGTCACGCCGATCAGCAGAATCGCGACGATCACGCTGGTGAGCGAAAGGTTGTTCCACTCGTTCCAGACGAAATATCCAATGCCGGTGCCGCCCACGAGCATCTCCGCCGCCACGATCACAAGCCATGCGATGCCGATCGAAATACGCATGCCGGTCAGGATGGTCGGCAGAGCGGCGGGCAGGATGAGCGTGAAAGCGCGCCGCCACGAGCCGATCTCCAGCGTCCGCGCGACATTCAGCCATTCCTTGCGCACGCCCGCGACGCCGAAGGCGGTGTTAAGCAGCATTGGCCAGAGGGAGCAGACAAAGATGACGAAGATCGCCGATTGCTCGCTATCCCTGATAGTGTAGAGCGCCAGCGGCATCCAGGCGAGGGGCGAGATGGGCTTTAACACCTGGACGAAGGGATCGAGCGCGCGAGCCATCAACGGCGACATACCGAGCAGAAATCCGATGGGTACCGCCACCAGCACGGCGAAGAAGTAACCAAGCAACACGCGGCCCAGCGAGTAGAGAAGCTGGAGCCCGAGGCCCTTGTCATTGGGTCCATTGTCGTAGAACGGATTGGACAGTCGATCGACGAGCGCGCGCCCAACCTGCGCGGGACCGGGGACACCGGCGGTGGGAACCGGCGCGCCGGGACTCTCACCCATCAGGGCCGCGTATTCGGCGTTTCCGCCCGATGCTGCCGCGGGTGCGCTATCAGGGAGGGTCGCGACGTGCCATAGCATCAGCAACGCGAGCAGGATGACAACGGACAGGGCCGCGGACTTGAAGCGATCGGCGATCATGTGCGCTTGATACGGAAGCTGTTGAGATACGCGGCGGGTTGGGCCGGGTTGAACGGCTTGCCCATGATTGTGAAGCCGCGGCCAGGCGCGGCGGAAGCAGCCATGCCGTTGGCGCGGAGCGCGGCAAGCGCATCGCTCTCCTGGAACACCCGCGCCGCGATTGCCTGATAGTTCACGTCGCCCTTAATCTGCCCCCAACGCTTCATCTGTGTAAGGATCCAGACGCCGAACGCCTGGTAGGGAAATGGATTGAAGGCAACGCGGTTGGGGTCGCGCTTTACGTTGCCAAGGCCGTCGGCATAGGTGCCCGTCAGCACCTGCTCAACGACTGTCTCCGGCTGGTTGAGATAGGCTGCCGGGGCGATCGCGGAGGCGATCTGCTTGCGATTCTGCGGCTTCTGCGCATAGGCCGTGGAGTAGAGCAGCGCCCGCAACAGCGCGGCATAACTGTTCGGCGCTGATCGCGCAAAAGCATCGGACGAAGCGAAGCTGCAGCACGGATGGCCGTTCCAGATCTGCTTCGACAGCAGGTGGATGAAACCGACCTTGTCGTAGACTGCGCGCTGGTTGACCGGATCGGGCGCGAGGAAGCCGTCGATATTGCCGGCGCGCAGGTTGGCCACCATCTCGGGCGGCGGCACGACGCGGATCTGCACGTCACGGTCGGGATCCAGCCCTGCTTCCGCCAGATAATAGCGCAACAAGTAGTTGTGCATCGAATAGTCGAAGGGTACGGCCAGCTTCATCCCCTTCCACTGTCGCGGATTGCGCTTGTCCTTATGCTTCAGCGCCAGCGTGATCGCTTGTCCGTTGACGTTTTCGATCGCGCCGATCCGGTAGGGGACAGGGCTGGAGCCGATCCCCATATCGATCGCAAGCGGCATCGGCGCCAACATGTGCGCGGCATCGTATTCGCCGTTCAGCGTCTTGTCACGGATCACAGCCCAGCCGGCAGTCTTGACGAGCGATACGTCGAGGCCCTGCTTTTCATAGAAGCACAGCGGCTTCGCCATCAGGATCGGCGTGGCGCAAGTGATCGGTATGAAACCGATGGCCAGCTTCGTCTTCTCCAGCGGACGGGTTTGCGCGAACGCTTCGGCGGCATGGCCGAGTGGCAACACGTCCATCAGCGCGGCGGCGAAGGTGGCTCCACCAACAGCCTTCAACACGCGGCGGCGATCGAGATCGCTAGGGAAGATGTTGGCCATCACGGCGGCGTTGACCGCGTTCTGGATTACCGCGTCGCCCTCGAGCGGCGCGGATGGCTTGGCGCCGTCACTCTGGCCCGCGTGCAGCGCGCATTGGCAGCTGTGCGGATGCACGGCAGTGTCGTCGAACGGCGAGGTGTCGATACTCACAGATGCGTCCTCCTTCTGTATTGCTGCGGGTTAGATGGCCCATTCGGCCGAGAGCCAGAACTTCTTCGTGTCGGTGGCGAAGCTGGCGGCATAGTAGTCGGCATATTTCGCCAGGAAGAGCGTGCGCCCGATCTTGATCGTGCCGACAAGATTCAGCTCCTCGCCATATTTGATGTTGAGCCGATCACTGTCGAACCAATGATAGGTGGCGTAAAAGGTAATTGGCGCGAGCTTGCCAAGCTTTGGGATCACCAAGCCCGCGGTTGCGTATTTGTCCCGAATGCCGTTAGGCGGCGTCACCAGGAACTTGTCGGCAAAGCCCTGAAACTTGTGCAGCGTCGCAAGCGGCGTCTGAAAGCTTGTTTGCGTACGGCCATCGTCGGCACCGAGTACTTCGTAGCCAGCAAGCAAACGCAACGCCTTGTGCTCGATGCCCAATTCGCCGAGATAATAGTTAGCGCGATAGCCGTTCGGATTGCGGCCATGATCGGATTGTCTCGCATAGCTACCGCTGTAGGTCAGCTTCGTCGCCTTCGCGATCGGCACCGCGCCCGTCGCACGCGCACCATAAGTCTGGCTGGAATTGGCACGCAGCAGTTGGTTATGCTCGTCGATGAGATAGGCGAAACCGACGACCGTCAGCGGTTTGAACTTGTAGGACACGTTGATGAAAACATCGCTGCCGCCGATTGCCTGTGGCCGCACTCCAATGCCGTCGATGCCGTTGATGGTGCGGATCGACCACGCATAGGCCGCATCGACCTTCAGGTTCGGCACGCCCGTCCACTCGCCGCGCACCGCGTCGAAACTTTGCTCATTCTGTCGCCAAGCGACGGCACCGACGAAGCGTTGATCGTCGAGGTTGATCCGTTGCCGCCCGACGGTGACGAGTGTCTTGGGAACACCCCGGAACTGAATTTGCGCACGATTGAGTTCAATATTCTGCGGATCGACGACAAGCGGAAAGGCGGTCTTGCCGTTGGTGCCGCTATTATAGCTATCGGCGATCGCCAGCAGTCCCTCCGCCTCGATGAGCAACGAAAACGGCCCGCTGTCCGCCTGCATGCCGGCGCGGACACGGGCCGTGATGGCATCTGCGTCGTTTGATAGGCCATCCTGCTGCACGCCTTCATATCGAATGCGCGTATCGACGATCGGCTTGAGGGTCACCGTCTGTGCAGCAGCCTGACCCATGCCTAAACTTCCCAGCAGAAGCCCCAACGATATGCGTTTCATTCTTGCCCCCTTGGTTGCATGGGACGATGATAAGGTATGGATGTCGGCGCGGATTGGTTTTTAGCGTTTTGAAAAAATGAGATAAGACTATGATTTTAATAGTTAAATCACGGTATAGTATTTTACGAAATATCGTAAATCACGGAATGTCGTAATGAAGAATTACGAGACTTCGTTTAACGATTCGCTTGCAGCCAAAGCCTTTGACGAATCGGCCGATCCAAGCGTCGTCGTCGACGCCGCCGCCGATCGTATCATCGCCGCAAACCAGGCCGCCCGAGCAAAACTGGGGAAAGACGCGGATCTGCTTGGCACAAGCTTCCTGGCGCTGCACGCCCAGCAGAAGGGCCAATTGATCGTATTCACGGACGCGGTGCTCACGTTGGGCGAGTATCGGACGCGCACGCTGAGCCCGGCTATGCGTGATGCTGGCACGTTGTACGCTGAATATCATGCCCGCCGCCTGGATGACATTCCCGGCCACGAAGGACTGATACTGATTACGATCACCGATGTTGCGCAACGGCGCCAGCGCGACCTGCAGAGCGAGGCTGAGGAACAGCTTCATGCCGGTCTGGAGGCATGGCAGCGCTCGGAGCGCGTATTCCAGAATATCGAGCGGCAAAACCAGCTTATCCTGCGCGCCGCCGGGGATGGTATCTTCGGCGTCAATACCGAGGGACGAACGACCTTCGTCAATCCGGCAGCGGCACGGATGTTAGGCTTCGAGCAGGACGAACTGATGGGCTGCATCATGCACGCGACGGTCCACCATCATCATGCCGACGGCAGCGCCTATCCAATGGCTGATTGCCCGATCTACGCCGCGTTCCGCGACGGCGCGATCCATTCAGTGACCGAAGAGGTGTTCTGGATGCGTGATGGGACACCGCTGTGGGTGGAATATACCAGTACGCCGATCTATGACCATGGCGTGCTCATCGGCGCGGTCATCATCTTCCGCGATATTACAGGTCGGCGCGAGGCAGATGCCAGGTTACGCGAGGCACTGGCCGAGGTGGAGCGGCTGCGCGCCGATCTCGAACTCGAAAACGCCTTTCTCAAGGAAGAGATGGCCGCTGATTATCGCGGCATTATCGGCGACAGCCTGGCAATCCAGCGTACGTTGCGCCAGATTGAGGCGGTGGCGCCGACCGACGCCACCGTCCTCATCTTTGGAGAGAGCGGTACTGGCAAGGAACTGATCGCACGCGCGATCCACGAGGCCGGCATGTCGCGATCACGCCCGATGGTCCGCGTCAATTGCGCATCGGTCTCACGCGAGCAGTTCGAGATCGACTTCTTCGGCTACGCCAAGGGGGCGTTTGCCGGTGCCACGAAGGACAAGCCCGGCCGCTTTGAAATGGCATATGGCGGCACCATCTTCCTTGATGAGGTGGCCGAACTGCCGCTTGACCTTCAAGGTAAGATTCTGCGCCTTGTCCAAGACGGTCAAGTTGAACGGATCGGTGACACTCGACCGCGTACCGTCAGTGCGCGGATCATTGCCTCGACCAACCGGAACCTTGCTGCGGAAGTTCGCAAGGGGAGTTTCCGCCAGGATCTCTATTTTCGTCTGAACGTCTTCCCGATCGAGGTGGCCCCGCTGCGCGACCGGCGGGAGGATATTCCCGCATTGGCGTTCAAGTTCCTTCGAGAAGCAGGACGCCGCCTGCATAGCATCGAACCCAAGCTGAGCGAGGCCAATCTACGCCGGCTGGTCAATTATTCGTGGCCGGGAAATGTGCGGGAACTGCAGAACGTGTTGGAACGTGCCGTGATCCTGTCGGGCGGGGGGCGTCTTACCATCGAGTTACCCACGGAACCTGGCTTGCCCGCCCCGCGCAGCAGCGCTGTCCCGCCATCCCCTATCGAGACCGAAGTCCAGCGCCGCGCCCGGGAGCGCAGAAACATCGAAGCAGCTCTCACGGCAAGCGGCGGCAAAGTTTCAGGGCCTGGTGGCGCCGCCGAGCGACTGGGCATGAAGCCAACGACGCTGGCCTCGCGGATGAAGGCTATGGATATCTCGGTAAAATAAGCTTGGTCAGCGACGCACGTTTGCAAATAGCAGTTCGGCACATTGATATTCCACTACTTTCGGTCAGTGTCTGCTTTCGATACCGTGTGGCTTACAAGCCGCCCGTCCCTTGCGGCCTTGCGCGTTCAAACATGCCTGACCCAAAATCTTACGGATGTCCGCACTTGCTAACAGCTGTCATTCGCCACCGATGGCCTGAACGGCAGGAATGTCCCAAACGCTGTGAATTGGCCCCTCACCGGAGGCGAGGAGCCAACGGATCAAATCTCAGTGTTCTCGGCAAGTGCGAGCGCGTCTTTCACGTCGATCCCCAGATAGCGCACCGTATTCTCGATCTTGCTATGACCGAGAAGTATCTGAACGGCGCGGAGGTTGCCCGTTGCCCTGTAAATGATCGACGCCTTCGTTCGCCGAAGCGAGTGGGTGCCATACTCGCTTCGCATCAGACCGACCCCTGTCACCCATTCATCGACAAGCCGCGCATACTGGCGGGTGCTGAAATGCCCATTATGATCTATCCGGCTTGGAAAAACATAATTGTCCACAGTACCGCTCCGCCGTTCAAGCCACGCGAGCAGGCCGCCCCGAGCGTCCGGAAGCAACTCGAACTGAACCGGCCGACCGGTTTTCTGTGGCATCACGATTGCGCGCGTTCGGATCTGTCCGCCGCTGACAAGGTCGCCGATCTTCATCTGCACCAGGTCGCAGCCCCGGAGTTTGCTGTCGATCGCCAAGTCGAACAGCGCCCGATCTCGCAAGCGGCGGCGCTGATTGAGGTAGAACCGGATTTCCCATATTTGCTTTGGTTTCAGCGCACGCTTCGCGCCAACCGTTCTTCCGGCATTCCAGACCTGACGTTTTGAGGCAGTGGTTTCTGTTTCTGACATCTCCATGATCATTCTCCGATGGCCATGATGGCCGACTGAAGAACGCTTTGGGGTCAGATGTGTGGAATTACGACCAAGACCGACCAGCTTAAGACGTTCGCTTATTTCGTATTGAGAGTCGGTTTCTCCCATAACCTGCCGCTCTTGTCCTAACGACCGCCCAGATAGCTATGCACCGTGGTCAGATCGCTCGAATTCCGGCGGGTAATCTCAGATGGGACTGGATGCTTGGTTGGTCGATGTGCGCCACTCGGGATGCGCAAGTTAATCGTTTTTGAGATGCTCCCGCGCCGAACATTCAGCATTGCCCTCGCCATGCAGAAATTCCCAGACCTTCGAGATGACGACAGAACCTTCGCCAACTGACGAGGCCACACGTTTGGTCGAACCGGAACGCACGTCGCCAACCGCGAAGACACCTGGACAGGAAGTGGCATAGGGTGAACCGCCGTCCACGGCATCGCCGGTCATGACAAAGCCTTTGTCATCCAGAGCGACAAGCCCCGTCAGCCAATCGGTATTGGGCGCTGCGCCCACCATGACGAACATGGCGCAGACGGGAAGAATGCGATCTTCCGCACCATCCTGCCGGATCGTCACGGCGTCGAGCGTCTGCGATCCGTGCAGTTCTGAAACCTGTGCGCCGTAGTGAATGCTGATTTTCGGATCCGCCTCCAGGCGGCTCGACAAATAATGAGACATGGACGTTGCAAGCGATGTGCCACGGACGAGCAGGTGCACATGGTCAGCGGACCGGCTGAGATATATTGCGGCTTGCCCAGCCGAATTGCCGCCGCCTATGACGACCGCTTCGCCGCCAAGGCAATAGCGCGCTTCATTATCGGTCGCGGCATAATACATGCCAGCGCCTTCGAAATCCGCAAAGCGCGGGATGGGAAGGCGGCGATATTGAACACCTGTTGCGACGACGACCGCTCCTGCCCGTACCTGATGACCGTTATCGAATGTCGCGCAAAATTGGCCGCTATCTAGCTTTTCCAGGCGATCGACCCTGCGTGGCATGACGAAGCGGGTGCCGAACTTCATCGCCTGAACCTCCCCCCGCCACACAAGATCAGCGCCGGAAATGCCGGTGGGGAATCCCATATAATTTTCGATCCGGCTCGACGTCCCGGCCTGGCCGCCGACCGCGATATCCTCGACGACCAGAGCATTCAGCCCTTCGGCGCCGGCGTAGACCCCTGCGGCGACACCGGCAGGGCCGCCGCCAACGATCAAAACATCAAATACCTCGCATTGCGCAACGTCGCGATTGAGACCAAGCAACTGCGCAACCTTGTGCGGCGTTGGCTGCGCGATCACATGATCGCGGCCGAAGATCACGGCGGGCCGATCCATCGCTATTCCACAACTGCGCGTTACCCGTTGCGCCTCTGCCGAGCCGATGGGATGGGACGCGAAAGGAAGGCGGTTGCGGCTTGCAAATTCGGCGATGCAGCGGATGTCACGATCCGCTTCCTCGCCAATCAGCACCAATGATCCATGCCGACTGTCCAATTGCCGCCGCCGCCGCGCCGAGAGTACCGTAATGATGATGTCCGACATTTCCGGCATGTTGGCCATCAGGCGCAGCATGGCGGGGCGGGGCACCTCGACCACCTGCGTATCGCGGACCGCCCGCATCGGCATCGTCCACACGCCGCCGCTCAGGAAAGAAATCTCTGCCATGAACTGGGTAGGACCAAGCGTGGATGATCCGTAACGCTGACCCGTGAACGCATCGACAACTTCGATCTCGCCATCTTCGACATAGACGAAGCGATCGACGGGGTCGCCGGGCTGAACGATGTTTTTGCCTGCCGGATATGTAGTGGACATGCCGGCAGCGCGTAGGGCTTCGACATGATCCGCCGACAGCGGAACACGCTGCATCTCACTCAGGTCGCGGCCGATGGTCTCCATCAAGCGGATGCCGCCTCTGATATGGGCACCGGCTGTACCGGCATGATGGAAGTGCACCTCAGGTCGGATCCCCCAGCGAACATTCGGCCATGCTGACAACTATCTGCCACGAGCAAGGCAGCTGCAACCGCAAATTGGCGTTGCCTCTTTGTTGGCCGCCATGAGGTCGTTCATTTGGGCGGTGAGATCTGCTGTCGATAGGTGACCATCAGCTCTCTCTTGGTGATGACATGACCACTTATGGCGGCTAAGTGCCTGTCACGGTCGGCACCTGTCGGCGAGTCCAGCGCACATTTTCTGTCATCCCATGAGCCCGTCCAAGCCACCGCTGAATGTCGGTTCCTCGAAAGAGATGACGTTCGAGCTGCGCTCTGAGATGGCAGAACTGCCCCAGGCGCTGTGAAGTCGGCCCCTCGCCGGAGCGAGGAGCCGGCAGGTCAAATCTCAGTGTTCTCAGCAAGGGCAAGTGCGTCCTCCACATCGATCCCGAGATAGCGGACCGTGTTCTCGATTTTGCTATGGCCAAGTAGGATCTGGACGGCACGAAGGTTGCCGGTTGCCCTGTAGATGATCGATGCCTTCGTTCGGCGAAGCGAGTGGGTGCCATATTCGCTTCGCATCAGACCGACCCCTGTTACCCATTCATCCACGAGCCGGGCATACTGGCGGGTGCTCAGATGCCCATTATGATCGACCCGGCTGGGAAAGACGTAGTCGTCCACCGTGCCGCCCCGCCGCTCGAGCCAAGCCAGCAGGCTGGCGCGAGCGTCTGGAAGCAGCTCCAACTGAACTGGACGGCCTGTTTTCTGCTGCATGACGATCGCACGCGTTCGGATCTGCCCGCCGCTGACGAGGTCGCCAATTTTCATCTGCACCAGGTCACAACCCCTGAGTTGCTATCGATCGCGAGGTCAAAGAGCGCCCGATCTCGCAAGCGGCGGCGCTGATTTAGGTAGAATCGGATTTCCCATATTTGCTTCGGCTTGAGAGCGCGCTTCGCACCTACAGACCTTCCGGCATTCCAGACTTGACGCTTGGTAGCGGTGTTTTCGGTCTCAGACATCTCCATGATCGTTCTCCAATGGCCAGAGCGGCCATCGCAAGAACGCTTTCGGGTCTGATGGGCTGGACCCCCGGGGGCTATGTCGACCAGATCAGGACATTTCGTAGCCGAATTTTGAGCGGCTGCTCTTGTCGAAACCAGTCACTCGTGACTGCGGATAGCGTCAAGGATCGCCAATAGAATCAGTGCCTGAGTAGCGGGTGCGCATGGGCTTCCATGAGATACACCTGAGGAAGGACGAGCCACCTTCGGCGCAATCCACATCGCGTCATCGGAGTCCGTGCCATGAAGCCTCAGCCATCACCGCCGCCGCCGAGCGCAGTGTAGAGCGACACGCCATTCTGTAGCTCCGTCGCGCGCAGCCTGATGAGCTGTTGCTCAGCGGAGAACAGGTTGCGCTCGGCGTCGAGCACCTCGAGATAGATGGCGATGCCGTTGTCGTAGCGCAGCATCGCCGTCTCGGCGAGGCGACGCTGGGCGGCTGCCGCCTGCTCCTGGGCCTCGATCTGCTCACGATAGCGCTGCCGCCCCACGAGCGCGTCGGACACTTCGCGGAACGCGTTCTGCACGGTGCGCTGATAGGTCGCTACCAGCTCGTCGCGCCGGGCCTTCGCCGCGTCGAGTTGCCTCTCGCGCTTGCCCCAATCGAAGATTGGAAGCGCTGCCGATCCACCGAAGGACCAGTTCTGGTTGCTCTTGTCGAACAAACCCTCAAGCTTGGGCGAAACGAATCCGAAAGCCCCGGTCAGCGATATGGTCGGGAAGAAGGCCGCGCGGGCCGCTCCGATATCGGCATTGGCGGCTAGCAACTGATGTTCGGCTTGCAGAATGTCCGGGCGGCTTTGCAACAGGGTCGAGGGGAGGCCCGGATGGAGCGCAGCGAATTGTCCCGCGTCGGCGATCGGGCGGCCATCCGGAGGCGGCGCGCTTATTGGCCCGCCGATCAGGACAAGCAACTGGTTGCGCTGCTGCTCCGTTGTCCGGCGCAGATCGGCGAGTTCCGTCTGCGCCTGCGTCAGCAAAGCGGTCGACTGGTCATAGTCGACCGACGAGGTGACGCCCGCGTCCAGCCGCAGCTTCGCGATTCCAAGACCCTGTTGGCGGCTCGCGACCGTGCGTTCGGCCAGCGCGACCCCCTCCTCGCCGGCACGGATGCTGTAATAAGTCGCGGCGACGTCGCTGATTAGCGACAGGCGGAAAGCGCGTTGCGCTTCGACCGTCGCGAGATAGCTCCTGCGCGCGGACTCGCTGAGATTGCGGACCCGGCCCCAGAAATCCAGTTCGAACGCGCTGGTCGCGACCTGCGCCGAATATTGATTATAGGTGATCGCCCCATTGCCCAGGCTTTCGCCCAGGCCGAGGGAGCCCAATGGCGCCTGCGACCGGGTCGCGCTCGCGCTGCCGTCCACTTGCGGCAGGCGTCCGGCCTGCTGGATCCTGAACTGCGCTCTGGCCTGCTCGATGCGGGCGGCTGCGGCCGCCAGATCCCGATTATTGGCAAGCGCGGCGGCGATATAGGCCCTGAGCTGCGGATCGCCGAAAAAGCGCTGCCAGCCGACCGCCGTGGCAGCTTCTCCTCCGTCCGAAGGGGCCGCGGGAAAACTCGCCGGAACGGGCGGAACGGGCTGGACGTACTTTGGAGCCATGTTGCAGCCACCGAGCAAGGCAACACCGATGAGGATATATGCGCGATTACGCATGGACGGTCTCCCCGTCGGAACCGGCTCGCTCTCGCGCCTCCTCCTGTGCGTCGGCCGCCTCATGGTCGCGCTTGCGCACCAGCCATAGCCGCATCGCGATGTAAAAGACGGGCGTGAAGAAGATGCCGAACAGGGTCGCGGTGATCATTCCGCCCGCCACCCCCGTGCCGACGGCGTGACGGCTCGCCGCCCCGGCGCCGCCGGCGATGACGAGCGGCACCATGCCGAGGATGAAGGCCAGGCTGGTCATCAGGATCGGGCGCAGCCGCAGCCGCGCCGCGTTGATCGTCGCCTCAAGCGGTGCAACGCCGTGGGCCTCCTGTTCGACAGCGAACTCGACGATCAGGATCGCGTTCTTGGCGGCCAGGCCGATGATGGTGATGAGGCCTACGTTGAAATAGACGTCGGCCGAAAGCCCGCGCAGCATCGTGAAGATGACCGCACCCAGCACGCCGAAGGGTACCACCAGCAGCACCGCCAGCGGGATCGGCCAGCTTTCGTAAAGCGCCGCAAGCAGCAGGAACACGATGACCACGGAAAGACCGAGCAGAAGACCGATCTGGCCGCCTGCTTGCTTTTCCTCATAGGCGGTCCCGGTCCATTCGTAAGACAGGTTGCCGTTCAACACCTTGCCGGCGATGCGCTCCATTTCCACAAGGGCCGCGCCGCTGGATTGTCCCGGTGCCGCCTGGCCCGACAGGGTGATCGACGGATAGCCGTTATAGCGTTCGAGTTGCTGAGGCCCCGCCGTCCATTTGACTCGCGTGAAGGCGGAGAAGGGCACCATCAGACCCTGATCGTTGCGAACCCGCAAGGCCGACACGTCCTCGGCCCGCATCCGCTGCGCGGCATCGGCCTGGAGATAGACCCGCAAGACATTGCCGTCATGAACGAAGTCGTTCGCATAGGCCGAGCCGAACGCGACGCCGAGCGTCTGGTTGACGTCGGCTATGCGAAGGCCAAGGCTGCGTGCCTTGATGCGGTCGATATCGACATGGAGTTGCGGCGATGGCGGCAGTCCTTCCTGCCGGACCATGGCGAAGACCTTGCTCTTGCCGGCCTGTGCGAGGATTTGCTGCGCGGCCTGCTGGAGTGCCATGCCGCCTTCACCGCTGCGATCCTCCAGTTTCATCGTGAAGCCTGTCGCATTGCCCAATGCCTGGATCGGCGGCGGGTCGAGCGCGAAGATCATTGCGCCGGTTATGTTCGAGAACGCGGCGTTTGCACGTTGCACCAGTGCGCTTGAGCTGTTTTTGGAGCCTTTTCGTTCATCCCACGGCTTGAGATCGACGAAGGAGAGAGCGGCCGACTGGCCTTGGCCGAAGAAGCTGAAGCCGACGATCGAGACGATGTTGCGAACCTGCGGCTGCTTTCTGAGGAAGGCTTCGGCCTGCTCCACCGAGGCTTGCGTGCGCTGGATCGTCGCACCGGGCGGCGCCGTGTAGCTGGCGAAGATATAGCCCTGATCCTCGGTCGGCAGGAAGCCGCCGGGCAGGCGCGTGAACGCCAGGACCGTGACGATGCACATCACCGCAAAGACGACCAGCCAGCGCCCTGGCGCGCGTACCATCCTGCCGACGCCCGCGGTATAGCGCTCGGTGATCCGGCCGAACCGATCATTAAACCAGTCGAAGAAGCGGTGCGGCCACCCCGCGATGCCAGCCTTGGGAGCACGCGACTCGCGGCTGTCATGGCCAGGCGCTGCCTTGAGCAGGGTGGCGCAAAGTGCCGGCGTCAAAGTCAGGGCCAGGAGCGCCGAGAAGAGAATGGAAATGGCGAGCGTCACCGAGAACTGGCGATAAATGCCCCCGGTGGAGCCTGGAAAGAACGCCATGGGGATGAACACTGCGACCAGCACCAGCGTGATGCCGATGATCGCGCCGGTGATCTGGCCCATCGCCTTTACCGTGGCGCGCCGCGCGTTGAGCCCTTCCTCCCGCATGATGCGCTCGACATTCTCGACCACCACGATGGCGTCGTCGACGAGGATGCCGATCGCCACCACCATGGCGAAGAGCGAAAGCACGTTGATCGAATAGCCGAACAGGTAGAGGCCCAAGCATGAACCCGCGAGCGCGACCGGCACCACCAACGCCGGGATCAGCGTGGCGCGCCAGTTCTGCAGGAACAGGAACATCACGAGGAAGACCAGCATCATCGCTTCCACCAGCGTGTGGATCACGCTGTCGACCGAGGCGGTAATGAACGGCGTGGTGTCGAAAGGAACGGTCCAGCTCAAGCCAGTCGGGAAGGTCTTCTCCAATTCGCCCATGCGGGCCTTCACCGCCTCGGCCGTGCCCAGCGCGTTGGCGCCGCTGGCGAGCTGGATCGCCATGCCCACCGTCTCCGTGCCGTTGAGCGTCAGGCGGAAACCGTAATTGTCCTTGCCCAGCTCGACCCGCGCAACATCCCCGAGCCGGACCGCCGAGCCATCCGGATTGGACCTGACGATGATCTGACGAAACTGTTCGGGGGTCGAAAAGCGGTTCTGCGTGATGATCTTGGCGTTGAGCTCGGAACCGGCCGCAAGGGGTTGCTCGCCCAGCCCGCCGCCGGCGGTCTGGCTGTTCTGCTCCTGGACGGCGGCGAGCGCTTCGGCCGCAGAGATTCCGTAGCCGGCCAGCTTCTCCTCGTCGAGCCAGACGCGCATCGCATAGGGCGAACCGAACAATTGGACATCGCCCACGCCAGGTACGCGGCGGAGTTCATCCATGATCTTGTTCGAAGCGAAGTTGCCCATGTCGAGCGCGCTCATCGCGCCATCTTTCGATTTGAGCGCGACAAGCATCAGGAAGCCGGAACTCGATTTGGTCACGCTGATCCCGAGCTGCCTGACTTCGGCCGGCAGGCGCGGTTCGACGCGGCTCAGCCGATCCTGCACCTGCGTCCGGGCGACGTCCAGGTCCGTTCCGGGTTCGAACGTGACGGTGACCTGCGCAGTGCCGTTCGACCGGCTGGTCGAGGACATGTAGAGGAAGTTCTCGACGCCGTTCATCTCCTTTTCGATGATCGACGTCACCGTCCGGTCGAGCGTCGCCGCGTCGGCGCCGTTGTAGGTGATCTGGAGATTGAGCGCGGGCGGCGCGACCTGGGGATATTGCTCGACGGGCAGAAGCCGCAGGCCGATGATGCCGAACAGGGCGACGAAGATCGCGACGACCCAGGCAAAGACCGGATGATAGACGAAGAAGCGTTTCATGGGGGTCTCCTGCCGGTCAGCGCTTGCCGGCAGCGGCGGGGGCGGGAGCAGCGCCCGCTTTGCGCGGCGTGACCTTCTGGCCGGGCTGAACCTTCATCCAGCCATCGACAATGACCAGATCGCCGCTTCTGAGGCCCGACAGAACCACCCATTTGCCGCCGCTCTGTCCACCCAGTGCGATCGTGCGCTTAGCCACGAGATTATCGCGTCCCACAACCAGGACCGATGCCTCCTCGTTGCTGATCTGGACGGCGCGCTCGGGAATTGCGATGCCGTCGCGGCGCGAGCCGGCGATTATGCGTGCGCGCACGAACTGGCCGGGCAGAAGCAGCCGGTCAGGATTGGGAAAGCGTGCGCGCAGCGTCTGGCTGCCCGTGGAGGGATCGACGGTCTGATCGGCGAAATCCAGATGTCCGGGGAGGTCATATTGCTCACCATTCTCCAGCACCAGGCGCACCTCGATGGCTTTCAGATCTGGAACGCGAAGCGCCCCCGACTTGGCAAGCTGCTGCAAATCGAGCAACTTGGCGCTTGACTGAGTGAAGGTCGCGTAGATCGGCGATAGCTGGTTTACTTGCGTCAGCAATGTCGCTGACGAAGCGCTCACCAGCGCACCTTCGGTCACCTGCGCCTTGCCGACCCGGCCAGTGATGGGGGCTCGCACGGTGGTGTATCCCAGTTCAAGGCGCGCCCGGTCCAGGGCGGCGCGCGCATCTATGACGCTTGCATCGGCTTGCCGTGCATCCGAAAGCGCCGCATCATATTCCTGCGCACTGACTGCCTTGCGGCTCACCAGCGGCTCGTAGCGGGCGACGATGGAGCGCGCGTTGGCGCGTGCGGCCGTCGCACGATTGAGCGCGGCTTGCGCCTGCGCGAGTTGCGCCTGCTTGTCGCGGGGATCGATCAGGAACAGCGGCGCGCCAGCGGGCACATCCGATCCTTCCTGATAAAGCCGCCGCTCCACGATCCCATCGACCCGCGCTCGCACCTCGGCCGTTCGCACCGCTTCAATCCGGCCCGGCAACTCGACGATGTTGGGAACCTCGCCCGTCGCGACCGCCACGACATCCACCGGAGGAGGAGGTACAGCCTGCTCCTCCTGACGCCCGCAAGACGCCAGCAGAAGCAACATGGCTACGCTGCCGCATCTTTGGCGGCGCGGGAGGGTCTGGAAGGTTGGCACGGGGAACTCCTCGGCAGGTTAGGCCCTGTTCGTCTGGACCTGGCGGGCATTCCTCTCCAGATGACCTGTGCGGAGCCATTCTTCCGTGGCGACGCAAAAGGACTTAACCGGACATCTGTGTCCGGTTATTAGGGGGAGGGAGGACGTCCGTCAAGCATGAGGAAAGATGCGCAGGAAAGGCGAGCCAGGCTGATTGCCGTGGCCGCCGACATGTTCGAGCAGCAGGGCTATGACGTACCCCTCGAAACCATCGCGGAAAGGGCCGCGATCGGGCGCGGCACGCTTTATCGCAACTTCCGTGACCGCTCGATGTTGGTGATCGAGGTCGCAAGGCGGCGACTGGACGAGTTAATCGCGCAGGTCGACCTCATCACCGATGACGGCGCCGCGTTCCGTTTTTTTCTGGTCCGCATCGGGCTCCTGTCGGCCTTGCACGCCTCCGGGCTACGACGCGCGCAGGTCGATCCATCGTTAAAACAGGAATGGCACGAGTTCGAAATCCGAGCTCGGCAGCTCATGGCACTACCTCTCGAGCGTGCGCGAAATGCTGGCATCGTCCGCAGCGACCTTTCCGTGGACGACATTGTCCGGATCGCGCAAATGCTTCAGGCCGTCGCGCTCGATCTGCCGGGTGAAGAAAGAGACGACGTCATGTCGCGCGCAGTCCGGTTGCTGATGGAGGGGATCTCTAAGGGCGCAAGCTCGGTAAGGGAGTGAGCGACCTGCATTGCAGCGCGCTCATGCAGGATCGATTATAGCATATTATGACGTTCGCCGCGCCGGGCATCAGGCAATAGCTGTATGTCACCGTCTACCAGACTTGCACATTGATAGTATCGGCGCCGCAATCCAATAACGTCTGGCTTCGCCGAAACTGGCCACTGCCATCCATGCCGCGAACGGCAGCATTGTCCCACCTTCGGTCATTCGGAAACGAGGCGGGGCGGCATTTCTGCCACGGATATTACGCCAGCTCCGCATTGAATCGCCGTGTTCCGCCGCTACTGCGATTTGAATGTTGGTGCCGCCTACACGACTCGAACCTGTGACCCCCGCATTACGAATTACGCTCTGGTCTGCCAGAACGAGTTTGAAGAAGGCTGAACCAGACAGAGTTGGTCTTATGTCACAATTGCTTGGTCTTTGAACGACGCAGAAGGCGCCAGCCGGTGCTTTAAGGTCGCGCCCTACTAATGCACTACTAATTCGATCGCCCTTGAGGATAACGTCGATTGATGAAATTATTGGAGCCCCCCAGCCGCATCCACGAATCAATGACCGGAGGTCACCATCCCGGCGACGGAGGGGCCGCCAGCTGAAGTTGGATCGTAAGCCTTAAGCGACCGCTATCGGCATACAGACCGATCTGCTGGATGTGGGTGGGAAGCTGCCGTTCCACTGCGCTTTGCCGAGGGTCACCGGACGAGCGTTTCGTGGGCGAGCACGATCCGCCATCCTTCCGGCAACTTCTTCCAGACCGATGTGATTACGAGCCGCGATGGTTTCTTGCCGCCTACGCTCGTCACCTTCATCCACTGTATCGACGTGACGATACCGCCACCCTGAGCGAGGACTTCGGGCGGGCGCTCCTCCGCAAACGTGATGCCGGTTCGCTTGTCCGACCACCATTTCCGCTGTTCGCCGAGAATCGTGGTCCAATCACGCATGGTGTCACCGTCGAACGTTATTGTCAGGTCGGGCGACTGCCAGTAGCTGCGCATGAATCCGTCTGCGTCCAGCTTCGCCGCCGCCTTGTTCATATCGACAATGGCGGCGCGGACCTGATCGGTTGGGTCGGCGACTTGCGCGGACGCCGGGTTGATCGTCAATGCAAGAGCGATAGCGAAAAGCAAAGTACGCACACGATCCTCCTCAAATACTCGCAAGCTCCGATCTTGGTGTGTCCGACCATTGCGGTATCCGCAAGTGGGTCGTCAGCTGCCCTCGCATCGATAATTTATTAGGTGGAACCTTGGAGCGCAATATATGCGCCCTCAGCTAGCAGACGGAGCTTTCGTGATTTGCTTGCCCCAATCGATTACGACGTCAAAGGTGACAGCAATGCCTTGGCCCGGCTTTATCGTCACTCCCGGAATATCCAATTGCAAGACATCTCCATCGCGCTTCCACGAGCCGTGACCTGATGCGAAAATTCCAGCATCATATTGACTGCCCCACCGCAAATCCGTCCCGCCAGAAAAAAGGTTGAGCACAGGCACCCAAGAGAGCGCTTCATTCGTGCGCCTCTGGTCTACGGCTCCGGCGGCGGCGGGGGTGCCGACAATTGAAACTCTGCTATCCAAATGGTCGATGAACGTTGCTTTTCCGCTGAATGTCACCTTTCCGGTGTTCACAAATATCACGACAAAGGTCGTTGGCGTCTTAAGACCAGCGAGCGTCGTTCCGGGTGCCACCTCAACTCTTAGACTCTTAAGATATTCTCCCTGGGTGGTTTTTGCGTATTTAAGCGCCTCAAAGTTTATAGCTCTTGCGCCGATGCCGTTGACGTCTGGCTTGCCATCACCGTCGAGATCAATGCCCGCTGCCAGTTCATCGTCGCCAGCTACACTCCCTGACTTGGTACGAACGACAGGAATTTTCTCCACGACTTGAAAATCGACTTTGTCTGCCCTCGCCATCGCAAAGCCATTGCCTTCAGCAACCGCAGCAGTCTCACCAACATCGAGGGAGGCCAGCTTCCCCGCAGTGAACTCACCCGATAGCAAGATAGGAGAATCATCTCCGCCATTCACGAGCGAGGCTAATGGGCGAAAGATATATTCCGGTGCACTGGCAGCCGTAATCAGCAGCAGCGACCATGGCATAGCTACCAGCAGCGCAATTTTCTTCTTGGTCATTGAATCCCCCTTCATCCCTACATCACCGCTATCATGATTTGAGAGAACGAGTCATTCGGCGCGCTGGATCGTCTAAACTTTTACCATTGGTGGCAGCACCTCGGCTTTGAAGGCTGTTCAAGCCACTCAGGGCGACGGACGTTCATTGGATCCGACACCGCCGACAGCATGCCGTTCCCTGGATTAACCGCCTATATGCTGACCAAGGCGGCGATGCAGGGCATGGTGCGCGGTTTGGCACGCGACCTGGGTCCGCGCGACATCACGGTCAACGTGATCCAGCCTGGTCCGACGGATACCGACATGAACCCGGCCGATGGTCCGCGCGCCGCCAGCATGCTCGAGCCGATGGCGATCAAGCGCTACGGCACCGCCGACGAGGTCGCGAGTCTGACGCTCTATCTCGCCGGACCGCAGGCACGGGGGATAACGGGCGCCATGCACACGATCGACGGCGGCTTCGCCGCCTGACTTCCGGGATTCACCCTGCCAGCCAAGCAGAGGATGTCGACATGAACGACCAGTTCGATAGTGTCAGCGTCTACGTCACCTGTCGGGGCACGACCGAAACCCGCTTCGAGAAAAGTTCGAGATGGAGTGACCAACATCACTTTGCGCGCGAATAAGAGATCATGCGCTCCGACTTCCTCTTGAGATTGATCTCAAAGCCCGAGCCGAGCACGGCGCCGGCCAGCCGCGAGCGTCCGTCCCAAACCGCGCCGGACAGCTGGGGCGGCCTGATGGTGGCAGCGCAGAACGGCCACGGCGGTGCCTATCGACGGCTGCTCGGCGAGATGTCCGAATGGCTCACGCGCTACTTCCAGCGGCGGCTACCGCCGGGCGACGTGGATGACGCCGTCCAGGAGACCCTGCTCGCCGTACACCGGCGGCGCCACACATATGATCCGCGATATCCACTGGGCCCGTGGCTGGCAGCCATAGCCAAGAACAAGTGGGTCGACCAGTTGCGCAGCCTGGCGCGGCGCCCGACTGACGAGCTGCCTGAAGAGATAGCGGTCCCGGACCACGAGGCCGCGGTGGTCAGCAGCTCGGTGCTAGCCAGTCTGCTCGACGAGCTCCGCCCCGCCCAGGCCCAGGCGATCCTGCTGGTGAAGGTGCAGGGCTACAGTATCGAGGACGCGTCAGGCCAGATAGGCCTCTCCCCCTCCGCCGTGAAGATGAACATCCACCGTGGGCTCGCGCGCCTGACGGCCATCATTGAGAAGACCCCCGATGTCGAGTGAATCCCTGATCGCCAACCTGTCGTCCGACCTCACACCCGTGCAGCGCCGCAGCATGTTGCGCGAGGGCGGACTCGTCCTCGCGCTGGGCGCCGTGGAGCTCGCGCTGTTCCTGGGCCTTGGCGTGATGCGGCCGGACATGCACCACATCACCGGATCTCCGTTTCTCATCTGGCGGGTGGGAAGCCTCGGCCTGCTCGCCGTGGTCGCCTGCGTGCTGGCGATCCGGTCTTTCTCACCGACGGCGCGGCCGCGCCGGGGGCTGATGCTCGCCAGCGCCCTCGCGGTGGCGGCCATCATCGGCGGCGCGTTCGTTACGCCGGAAGGCGTGGCCGACCACTCGCTTCTCGAACGCATCAACCCTTTGAGCGGAATCATGTGCGCCATGTCGATCTTCGTGCTCTCGCTCCCGATCGTGGCGCTGCTCGGCGCGCTGATGCGACGGGCCGCGCCGACCCAGCCCAGGCTGAGCGCACTCGCCTCCGGCATCGCCGCCGGCGCCTGCGGAGCCTTCGTGTTCGCCTTCTGCTGCCCCTTCAACGACCCGCTCTATGTGGTGGTCTGGTATTCCGTCGGGTGCGCCGCCGTGGCGGCCGCAGCACGATGGAGCCTGCCGCGACGCTTTCGCCTCTAACCAGAACCGACGCGGCCGGTCGCAAGCCGCGCACCGCCTGAACCAACCACCGCCGACCCTCCCGAATTCCGGGATGGGAGACGTGCGCCTGCATCACAGAAAGGAACATGCCATGAAGACTATTATCGACGCGAAGGCCCCGGATCGGGACTGGCTCAAGACCTACTACTATCTGCGCTTCGCGGTGTCCGCGATCTGGGTCGCGCTCGCCTTCACGGTCGCGAAGGCCATGCCGCCGTTGGCTGCGGTGATGCTCGTCGCTTATCCCGCGTGGGACGCGCTGGCGAACTATTTCGACGCCAGCCGGAGCGGCGGTCTGACCAAGAACAAGAGCCAAATGCTCAACTTCGTGGTCAGCGTCGTGACCGCCGTCGCTGTCGCCGCGACCCTGCCGTACGGAATGCACGCGGTCCTCCAGATCTTCGGCGTGTGGGCGGTGCTCTCCGGCCTCTTCCAGCTTCTCACCGGGGTACGCCGCTGGAAGTCGTACGGCGCGCAATGGGCGATGATCCTGAGCGGCGCCCAGTCGGGGCTCGCCGGGGCGCACATGCTCAGCAAGGCCGCCGGCACGGCGCCGGTCAGTATCGCCGACATCGCGCCCTACGCCGCCTTCGGCGCCTTCTACTTCCTCATCTCGGCGGTTTCTCTGACCATCAGCGACGCGCGCCGGCGCTCGAAGGCCATGGCAGCCTGACGCGCTTCCCGATCACCTCCGGCGCAGGAACGGCCTGCGCCCGCTCACGAAAGGAATGAACCATGTCCGTCGACGTAAAATATCGCACCTCCGCCACTGCAAACGGTGGCCGTGACGGCCGCACCCGCACCGATGACGGGAAGCTCGACCTGCAGCTGTCCACGCCGAAGGAGCTCGGTGGGCCCGGCGGCGAAGGGACCAACCCGGAACAGCTGTTCGCGTCGGGTTACGCCGCGTGCTTCCTCGGCGCCCTGAAGTTCGCCGCGCATCAACTGAAGTTCCAGGTGCCGACGGATGCGGCTGTGACCGCGACCGTCGGGATCGGCATGCGCAGCGAAGGCGGCTTCGGCCTGGATGTCGAGCTTGCCGTGGCGCTGCCGGGCGTGGAGCGCGACCAAGCACAGCGTCTGGTCGAGGCGGCTCACCCGACCTGTCCCTACTCCAACGCCACGCGAGGCAATGTCGACGTGCGCCTCAGCATCGTCTGAGCTTGACGGGCCTGCCCAGTGCGGCCCATTCCCTTACGGGGCGGCGCCGCGCGCCATGGCCCACATCACGAGGTAGACCCAAGATGCGCAGCTTCGATGCAATCATCATCGGCGCCGGCCAGGCGGGTCCGGCGCTCGCCGGCCGGTTGAACGATGCCGGCCTGTCGGTCGCCATCATCGAGCGTCATCACGTCGGCGGCACATGCGTCAATACCGGTTGCAGGCCGACCAAGACGCTCGTGGCGAGCGCCTATGCGATCCACACCGCCCAGCGCGGTGCGGACTATGGGTTCAATGTCGTCGGATCGGTGGAGGTCGACATGAAGACGGTCGCAGCCCGGGCGAACAGAATCATCCGGGATGGACGGGCTGGCAACGAGAGCTGGCTTTTCGGCATGGCCCACGTCGAGCTCATCCGGGGGCATGCGCGCTTCGAGAGTTCCAGCGTCGTCACCGTCGATGGGGAGCGGCTGACTGCGCCGCGCATCTTCATCAACGTCGGCGGCCGTGCGGTAGTGCCGGACATGCCGGGCGTCGACGAGGTTCCGATCCTGACCAACACCGACATCGTGGCGCTCGACACGCTTCCCCGGCGTCTCGTGGTGATCGGCGGAAGCTACATCGGACTTGAGTTCGCCCAGATGTATAGGCGCTTCGGCGCCGAGGTCACGATTGTGGAGCGGATGGACCGGCTCATCGCGCGGGAAGACCACGACGTGTCGGATGCCGTCAGGCAGATTCTCGAGGCCGAGGGCGTCACGGTCCGGACGGGCGCGGACTGCATCGGCTTCGCCGGCAGCGGGGAGGGTGTCGAGGTGCGGGTGGACTGCGCCGAGGACGCACAGCCGGTCGTCGCCAGCCACGTCTTGATGGCGGTCGGGCGGCGGCCGAACACCGACGACCTCGGATTGGAGGCGGCGGGCATCGCAGTCGATGCACGCGGCTACATCACCGTGGACGACAGGCTGGAGACCAGCGTGCCCGGCATCTGGGCGCTGGGCGACTGCAACGGTCGCGGCGCCTTCACGCACACCGCCTATAACGATTTCGAGATCGTCGCCGCGAACCTCCTGGACGGGGAGGTTCGCCGGGTCAGCCAGCGTCTGCCGGGCTACGCGCTCTACATCGATCCTCCGCTCGCACGGGTGGGCATGACCGATGCCGAGGCGGCCAGGACCGGACGACGGCTGCTCCATTCCAAGCGGCCGATGTCCCGCGTCGGTCGCGCGGTGGAGAAGGGCGAGACCCAGGGGTTTATGAAGGTGGTGGCTGACGCCGACACCCGCCGCATCCTCGGGGCGGCAATACTGGGAACAAGCGGGGACGAGGCGATCCACGGCATTCTCGACATGATGAATGCCGACCAGCCGATCGAGCAGCTGCGCTGGGCTGTGCCGATCCATCCCACCGTGTCGGAGCTGATTCCGACATTGCTGCTCGATCTTCAGCCCTGGAAAGGAGAGGCATGATGCGCATGATCGATCTGATCGCGGGCATGAGCTGGGAGAGCTCGGCGGGATACTATCGCCTCCTCCACGAAGGCGTTCGCCCGCGCATGGGTGCGACCGCTTCGGCCCGTCGCCTGCTATGGTCGTTCGATTTTGCGGAAATCGAGGCGTTGTAACATGCCGGCGACTGGAGCGGCCTGACCGAACGGATGGTGGACGCCGCACGGCGGTTGGAGGCGGCCGGAGCGGACCTGCTTCTGATCTGCACCAATACCATGCACCGAATGGCGCACGACGTGCAAAGCGCGGTTCGCATTCCGCTGATTCACATCGCCGATCCGACTGCGGAGCGGATCGTGGCCGTCGGTTTGCGAAAGGTCGGGCTGCTCGGCAGGGCGTTCACGATGGAGCAGGACTTCTACAAAGGACGCCTGAGCGAACGCTTCGGTCTGGAGGTGATCGTTCCCGACGAGAAGGACCGCGCGACCGTGCACCGGATCATCTATGACGAACTGGTCGCAAGACGCATCGAGTCCTCGTCGCGCGAGTCCTACCGGGCGGTGATCGCGCGTCTTGTCGGGGCTGTCCTTTCCGATGCGCGCCTGATCACGCGGACCCAGACCGGTCGCACGGTGTCCTCAGGAGAGGCTTTGCGCGACAGCCAGTTTAGCACCGCGATGCCGAGAAAGGGCTCGCCCATCAGCCGCAGCAACGCGACAAGCTCGGTTCCGGCGTCGGTCGGAACCGCCCTCCTTCCGAACTGGAGAGGTGCGACCATGAGGGCAAGGCCCACGGCTGCCATATAGGCGGCCGCGAGAGTCAGGAGCATCTTCGCAATCAATCGACGGCCTCCGGCCGGCGGACGACCCGGATTTTCCCGCTTCCCCCACCGCCGCAGAAGAAGCGCTCGTCACCGTCCGACTCCATGCCAGAGACGCCCATGCCATCCGGCATTTCGATCCGGCGAAGCACCGCGCCCGTTTCCGGATCGATGCGGCGGATGTCGCTCTCATTCTCCTCCCAGGTTCCGTGCCACAGTTCGCCATCTACCCAGCTGACGCCGGTGACGAAGCGGTCGGAGACGATCGTGCTCTGCACCTGGCCGGTGTCGGGGTCTATCCGGTGGATCTTGCGGTCGCGATGCTGGCCGACCCAGAGCGAGCCCTCCGCCCAAGCGAGGCCGGAGTCGCCGCCATTGCCCGGCGCCGGAATCGTGGCGAGGATTTCACCCGTCTCGCGGTCGATGCGGCGGATGACGGTGCCGGCGATCTGAAACAGATGCGTGCCGTCGAACGCCGTGCCGGCATCCGCGGGCACCTCGATTGCGCCGACGACCGTTCCGCTGGTGGGATCGAGGGCATTGATCCGGTCGCCGCTGGCGAACCAGATGCGCGTGCCGTCGAACGTAAGGCCGTGGACGGCCTCCACGCCCGAGAACGGGCCATATTCTTTGATTATCTCGGCAGCAGAACTCTTCATCGTCGATACTCCTATCACAGACGGGGCGGTTCCCCGTCCGTTGATACCAGGAGCTAACCAGCCGGCGGCGGAACCGGGAGTAACAAGACTGTCGGGAAACCGATCAACTGGCGCGCGGTCCAGCGACAAGCGCGCCCGCGGCCGAAGGATTCGACTTTCTCCGCAGCAGCCAAAGCATCGAGCGCGCGCTGGACGGTGCGCGGGCTGACATTGAGCGCGAGGGCAAGCGCTGAACTTGACCAGGCCTCTCCGTCGGCAAGAAGCGCCAGTACATCGCCATGGTCGTTTTCCTGCGGCGGGGTGAGGACGACCATGGACGTCGCTTGGGGCCGCAGGATGAAGCCATCCTCCGTCGCGTGGATGTCGGCGAGTTCGGAAATCGCGGAGCGCAGCCGGCCGATCTCGACGCGCAGGCGGGCGCGATGGGACTCGTCGGCATGCCGTGCACGGAAGGCTCGAATTAGGAGAGTTTCGCGCGACACGTCGCTAGGCCAAGCCTCCGCAAGGGCAAGAACGAGAGCGAAGAGCACCGGCCTGCCGCCTAGCGGAACCACGACCGGGCCGGCCCGGACTATGCCGCGCAGCGCATCGATGACGAGCGCATCGGAGCCCATCACCGCCTCGACCTCTGGCAATCCGACGAGCCTTGTATTGCCTTGATGCAGCAGTCGCGCGGCAGGCGCCTCAAAAGCCCGCACGGCTTGCGCCACTTCGGCGGTGACCGCAGCTATGCCGGCCGCTTTGGCTGCAGCCGCTGCCCGGTCAAACGCCGCTCGGGCCGGCGCCGTCTCGATCCGCCGCGTCGCGATGCCTGCCGCGACCAGCCAGGCACCGGCGCGCGAAGCAATCGGCAGTGCGGTGACCTCCATCCCTTCGAGAATAGCCTGCGCTTCGTCCAACCGCCCGATCAGCAATAAACGGCGCGCCATCAGATAGCCGGCATGGGCCGCATTGGCGCGATCGCCGCGCGCGGCAAGGGTCGCTCGCGCATCCGCCAGCCGATCCATCGGCGCGCCGATGTCGCGTAGCACTAGCGCGATTTCCGCCTCTGCGACGTGGCAGCGCGCCCGCGCAATGGGTTCGCCAAGTCCGAAGGCGCGAGCCGCGCCACGGAGCAGCTCCCTTGCCCTGGCGAGGTCGCCGAGCTGCGCCATCGCCGTCCCACGCAATGCCAGCGCCGCCGCATCATCGCGCAGCGCTACGAGCGCCAGCGCGCCCAGCGGATCGCCGGCCGCCAGCGATCGTCCTGCGGCAGTGATCAGCGAGTCCATCGAAATCGCGACACAGTTGTAACTCTCACCCGATGCAGCCCGCTTCTAAGTTCGGAACAAGGCAGTCAGAAGGAGCATGACAATGGCAACAGCAGCAGACAAGCCGCGCGAGGCGATCGCGTGGATCGCCCTCGCTGCCGCACCGGTCTTTGCGCTGATGGCAGCATTGAGTTTTGTCGATGGATCGCCGTCAGCGCTGTGCTCGGCCGGTTCGGGGCTGCTGCCCTTCGACGGCATGACCACAATGTACCTCCTGATGAGCCTGTTCCACCTGCCGCCTTGGCTGACGCTCGCCAGCCGCGGCTGACCCGCCCCCAAAGGAGAATGACGATGCGACATCCCATAGTGTCCCGCGACGAATGGCTGACCGCCCGCAAGGCCTTGTTCGACAAAGAGCGCGCCATGACCCATGCGCTCGACGACCTGCGCGCCGAGCGGCGGCGCCTACCATGGGTGCGTGTGGACAAGCCCTATGTGTTCGAGGGACCGGACGGGCCGCAGACGCTGGCGGACCTGTTCGACAGCCGCAGCCAGCTTGCCGTTTATCACTTCATGCTGCCGCCCGGCTCCATGCATCTGTGCCCCGGCTGCTCCTACACCATGGACCATGCCGATGCGGCACGGCAGCATTTCGAGCATGCAGACCTCACCCTCGTCGCCATCTCGCGTGCCCCGATCGAAGAGATCGAGGCGGTAAAGGCGCGAATGGACTGGACCTTCCCGTGGGTTTCTTCCGGCGACAGCGATTTCAACTACGATTTCCGGGTGTCCTTCCACCAAGAAGACCGCGATGCCGGCCGGGCGACCTACAACTACGGCCTCACCTCGGTCCAGCGCGCGTCCGACATGTTCGGCCTCAGCATCTTTGTGAAGGATACGGGCGGGGATATCTTCCACAGCTACTCGACGTATCATCGCGGCACCGAGCTGTTGATGGGTGCGTTCAATTGGCTCGACCTGACACCGAAGGGCCGCAATGAAACCGGCGGGATCATGAGCTGGGTGAAGCTGCACGACCAATATTGAGAATATTGGAATCGAACCAACACGAAAGGCAATCAATGTCGGCAAAAGTGGATCCGTTCGTTCGTCACTACTTCCATGGCACACGGGCGGATCTGGCGCCGGGGGACCTGATCGTCGTTGGGCATAGCTCCAACTTTGAAACTGATAGGGCTCTGTCGTGGGTCTATTTCACCGGCACCCTGGACGCCGCTATCTGGGGCGCCGAATTATCGGCCGGCGACAAACGACAGCGCATCTACGTCGTCGAGCCCACCGGTCCGATAGAGGATGATCCCAACGTCACCGACAAGAAGTTTCCCGGCAATCCGACCCTGTCCTATCGCAGCCACGATCCGCTTCGGATCGTCGCCGAAGTCGAGAAATGGCAGGGGCATTCTCAACAGCAGGTACAGCAGATGCTGGACGGGCTCGCCCGGCTGAAGGCCGAAGGGAAGGGCGTCATAATTGACTGATCGCATGGGCTAACCCGGTTGGAAGCGGCTTCGACGGGGAACCTCTTTAGATAACCCATGTCGGACGCTTGGCGGTCGATTTCGGGGCCCCAAGAGCCGATGGTCCGCTCGCACGGCGGCAGTCGACCAGTTCAAGCCATTCGCCGATCAGCTTATAACTGACAACCCCTGCCCAAACCCGACATTCAAACATTAGGTTGCTGGATTGACCGTCCGATGTGAACTTACCCCGGTTCGTCATATGTTGATCGTTTGCCAAGCGCTTTCCTTGGCCGCAGGAACCTGAATGAAGCAATCACGACAAGCGGAATGCCGAGGGTGATCCACGACATCCACCACCAGACCCCGCCCTCGCCGAGCAAAGCGGATAGCAAGCCAGCGATCGCGGTGACCTTACCCGTCCCGCCATCGACGAGAACCGGCTTGAGCAACCGCGCGGTCAGCGCAGTTCGCCGGTGAATAGCACGGTGTAGTGATGCGGGCTGCTTAGCCAGTCACAGCTTCGATTGACGGCTTCAGCCAGCGCGATCGACAATGCGCGCAACCGGCTGCAGGATGGGCAAGGCTACACGGCTTCGCTGTCCTATGAACGCGCCTTATCGAACCGGGCGGGGGCTGCTCTTTCCATAGCCGTTGATCGCCAGGATTTGCGCGATCCCGGCTATTCTACAACGGGCGGACAAATGACCGTACTCAGCTACCGTGAGATCGGCGCGGCCACGCTGATCGGCACGGCTAGCTACGGCCGCCTGCAAGCTGATGCGCGGCAATTCCTCTTTCCTCACCGACGAGTGGACAACCTCTATCGCGCCACCATCGGAGCAACCTTCCGGCAGTTGACGATCGGCCAGTTCGCGCCGCTCGCGCGCGTCATCGTTGAACGCAATGGCAGCACGATCGACCTGTTCGATTATCGTAGACTTAGGATTGAAATAGGTTTTGTGCGCGCCTTTTAGAGCTCGCTTTGTCTAATCCTGATGAAAACCTTCCAAGTAGGCAGCGAATTGTAGTAACGTCGCGGTTCCTCCTCCCTACTCAAAGCTGTCCGGCAAACGCCGGCTTTTTGACCAACCAAAGACGGGTTTCGGACGAAGTCGCCGTTCGCAGCTAATCCTGGGAACGGAAGAAAAGTCCTAATGGCCACCGTTCTACGGCCCGCGCCCAACAAGAGTTTTACGGGGTTTGCGCCAACTGCGCGCTTGGGCCCGGCCAGAACTTGATCAGCCGGCCGCTGCAGCGCGCGCATAGCGCGCCGGCGGCATTCCGACATGCCGGGTAAAGGCGGTGCTGAACGTGCTCGCTGAGCCATAGCCGACACGCGCTGCGACATGATCGATCGCGAACTCGCGCGTGCGCAGCAAGCGCTTAGCAAGGGCCATGCGCCAGGCGAGCAGATATTCCATCGGCGGCAGTCCGACGATGCGGCTGAATCGGGCGAAAAAGGCCGAGCGTGACATCGCGGCCTCGGCAGCGAGGTCGGCGACAGTCCAGCCATGCGCTGGCTTCGCGTGGATCGCCCGCAAGGCCGCAACCAGACGATCGTCGGAGAGCCCGCGCGCGACGCTTGGCACGGAGGCAGCGTCGGTACCGCTGCGCAACGCCTCGATCAGCAGCACTTCCAACAGGCGTTCAAGCACCAGTTCTCGCCCCGGCCGCGATTGACGGGTCTCGTCGCCGACCAGCTGCATAAGCGTCGCAAGCCGCGGTTCGCCGCGCGCCACCACCATCGCCGGGAGCAAGGATACGAGCAGCGCAGCATCAGGCGATGCAAAGCTGCACAACCCAACCTGCATCCTGAGATTGATAGGCTCGTCCGATCGACCGACCCGGAAGCGCCCTTCGCCAAGCTCGACTGGCAGCATGTCGATCCCATGAGGCGGCGCATCGATGCTTTCGACGACCTGATCGTTGGTCGAGGGCGACAGCACGAAATCACCGGCGCGCACGATGATCGGCGGTTGGCCGGCGCCGACTACGCGGCACTCGCCTTCCAGGACGGCGAAATAGACGGGCTTGCCTTCGACATCGCGGCGAATGCGCCAGCGCCCGGCATACTCGACCAGTTTGGAGAAGCTGGCCGACGGCTGGAGCAGGGTCACGATCTCGGCGAGTGGGTCGATGGTCATATCAGGACTGTCGCAAATTGATTCGAGACGCTGACCCATAGAAGGTCTCGCACACGGTAGCCATCTTTGGATCACCTTCAAAAATTCCGGAGCCATGTCATGCCCAGCGTCCTCATCACCGGCTGTTCCTCGGGGTTCGGCCTCGAAACTGCAAAATTGTTCCTTGAGCGTGGCTGGAAGGTGATCGCCACGATGCGTAACCCCAAGGCCGGCATCCTGCCGGCGTCCGACAATCTCGTCGTCCTGCCGCTCGACGTCACGAACCCGGCGAGCATCTCCAGCGCAATGGAAAAGGCTGGTGAGATCGACGTGCTGGTCAACAACGCCGGGTTTGGAGCAGCAGTGCCGATCGAACTGATCGAGCCCGAGACGTCACGCCAGTTATTTGAGACCAACACGTTGGGCACGCTGGCCGTGCTGCAGGCGGTCTTGCCCAAGTTCCGCGAGCGCCGGTCGGGCGTGATCATCAATGTCACGTCGTCGGCGACGCTCAGGCCGCTACCGCTGGTCAGCGTCTACCGCGCGAGCAAGGCGGCGGTGAATGCGCTCACCGAAAGCCTGGCGGTCGAGATGGAGCCGTTCGGCGTGCGCGTGCATATCGTGCTCCCTGGCCGTTCGCCCGAAACCCAGTTTGGTGAGAACGCGATGCCGCACCTGCGCGGGCTCGATAATCCCGATTACAAGCCGCTGATCGAAGGCATGATCGCCAATTTCCGCGCGGATAGCGGCCCGGTCACACATGCCGGCGATGTGGCGGAGGCGATCTGGCGGGTGGCCACCGATGCGAATGCGCCGTTCAGGGTTCCGGCGGGAGCGGATGCGGCGCAGTGGATGGCCGAGCCGGCCTGATCCTCTATCACAGCCGTGGGCCGGTGCGCTCGCGGCAAATAGTTGAGATATGCCCGTGCGGTTCGGGTACCCGGCACCCGAGCCGCGCCCAATAGTATCCGGCCGGCCTCGATTGCGCGGAGGCGGCGGCTTGTCAGGTCTGGCCGATGTCGCCGTCAACGAAACTTCGCTTCCTGTGGCGCAACGGCCGCCGAATCTGACGTTCGCCGCAGTCCTCGGGAACGACCGTTTTGTCCCCAAAGTCGGTCGTTGGGGGCTCCCGGAATCTTGCCATATATCGTGGGTTCGAATACGGTGCAGGCAGTCGAACTGAGCCGACAAGTGACGGTTTTCAGAGGAAAAAGTCGACGAGGCACATTCCGAGGTATCGCGGGAAATCGGATCGATCAGAAGCACGGCAAATCAGCTGCTTAGCGCCTGAGTTCGAATCCCACCCTTCTCTCCGCCAGCGCCAGCGTTTGTCCAGTCCTGAGACATGGGTGACGGGTTGTACCCTCGTCTATGCGGCTCACGCACATGGACGTACGGGCGTCGATTGGCTAGGCTGTCGAAAACTGGCGGAGAGACATAGACATGCTTGTAATGTTCATCGGTGCCGACCGCGCCGAAACAGCGATAAACGCCACGCAGGTCACGTTCATCTCCTCGGTGACCGAGGGGACGCGCATTCGTTTCGGCGAGGGGCGTAGCGTCACCGTTACGGAGCCGATCGCGGAAGTCATGGAGACGCTCAACCGAACGTTGCGGCCGCACGAGTAAGGCGAGCGAAGCTATCTGCCTGCTGTAAGCGTTTCGGCGGTCTGGGCGAACACCAGATTCCATTGATCCGGCGTCATGTTTTCGGCGTCCGACGGATTGGTTCGGGTGATGTCGGTGCGCAGATAGGTCCGCGCATAGGCCGGGCGCTCCTTTATCCGCGCGTGCCAGGCGAGGAAGTTGGGAAACGGCGCCATATCGAAACCGAACATCGCGTAGTCGTGAGTGGAGGCGAAGTTGATCATATCAGCGATCGAATAGTCTTCGCCGCCGACCCATGGACTCGCCGCCAGCCGCCGGTCCAGCACCGCGAACAGGCGATTGAGTTCGTTGGTGAAGCGGTTGACGGCGTAGGGGATTTTTTCCTTCGCATAATAGGCGAAATGCCCGAACTGGCCGGCGTTCGGTCCGAAGCCGCCCATCTGCCAGAACGTCCAGGTCAATACCTCCGTGCGCTCCCGAAATGCGCTTGGGCCAGGGAGGAAGCGGCCGGCCTTGTCGGCAAGATAGACCATGATCGAACCGGATTCGAACACGCGGACCGGAGGGCCACCATCGGCGGGCGCATGATCGACGATCGCCGGCACCTTGTTATTCTCGCAGATGCGCAGAAATTCGGCCGAAAACTGCTCGCCGTTGAAGATGTCGATGGGAATGATCCGATAGGGCAGCTCCAGCTCCTCAAGCAGCAGCATTACCTTGTAGACATTGGGCGAGGGGCCGAGGTGCAGGCTGTAAAGGTCGATCATTGCGTCTCTCTCCGGGCCGCGTCGCGTGCGTTCTATATCGGGGCGCTCAATCCCGGCGCGGCGCTGGCAGCTATGCCATTTTTCGCGCGTTGGGCAAGATGGAAGGGCGATGGTGGTGCGAACCGTGACACTCCAATCCCTTTCTGGCGCAACCGAAATCACGAAGTATGTTGGGTTTAGTTTAGGAAGTTGAGGCGTGCCATTGGGTTTCAACCGGCCTGCCAAAGTTCACACATGGTTCTCACCAAAATGCCGTGCGCTGACGGCTTTTTTCCGGGCGCGGATGATCGAATTGCGGCAAGCCAGGGCGCGAGCACTGTTGGATTTGCTTGTGGACGTTGAGGCGTGCCCATGGGGGACAACCGCGCGCCAAAGTTCACACATGGTACACACCAAAATCGATCGGGTTCGTGGTCCCTTTTTCAGGCGCGAGAGCGCTGAAGGTGGCGACAGGCCGCGATGATTTTACGCGGTACCAGCGTGCTGGAATTTTCGACGAGACGAGGTGGGCGGGAGTGATCTGCATACTGCTTCCGTGTACGATTGGGGGAAGCAAAGAGCATGGCAATTTTGGCTTATGTAGGACAGCGTGTTCGTGCGGCCCATCTTTCTCGCGCCATATTTGGTGCATTTAGTAAATTGGTGTCGTAGTCCCAGAAAATCGTTGAGAAGAAAGGATAAGGATGCTCTGGATTGTCGCGACTATGGCTGCCGTGCCCATTTAGTATGTCGACCGTGACAGGCGAGATAATCGCAACGGAGTGTGCGAAAGATCGCGGACTCTCACTCGATACCTGCACCAGTTATGTTCTCGGAGTTGCTGATGCCTTGCAACTTGAGCGTAAAGCGTGCCGACCGCAGTCCGAAGCTGGCACCCTCCAGACGGTCACAATAGCGCGACGTTATATAAGTGAGCATCCGGAGAAAATGGGGGCTACATCCGGCATTTCTCATTCGAGAGGTTTTAATCAAAGGGCATCCTAGCTCTCAGATGAACCTGATAGCCCGATAGGCTATCGACAGAGTCAACAAGATTGACGTGCATTCGTTAACGATCGGGGGTTAATGCTTCCCTTGGAAGTGATCGAAAGCATCCCGCCAAGGTATTCGACTTTCCGCTGATGTGCCCCCGGCTGGACTTGAACCAGCAACCTGAGGTTACGACGCCCTTGCTCTATCCAGTTGAGCTACGGGGGCCACAAAAGCGAAACGCCGGGAGTTTATGGCTCCCGGCGTTTTCATTAATTCACAGAGCGTAGCCCCGGCTCAAAAGGGCGGGGTGCAGGTGCGAACTTCTTTTCATAATAGCGCTCACCGTCGTAGACGAATGCGCCTTCTGATTTCAGCCGAGACAGTACCGATCCAACGGTGTCCTTTGCCACTGCGGGGTTAAGCGAGCGCACAGCTTCATCGACTTCCGCACTCGTCGCGCCGCGTTCGCCAACTTCGCGCATGTAATCAAGGACGAGCGGCTTGACGTTCGGGGCGCGCCTACGCGGCCTCTCAACGACCGCTGGCTCTCCAGTAAGCTCGCGCATTAGCTCCATCAAGGTCTCCTCCTTCACGCGCAGACGTTCGATTTGAGCGCGCACGGACTCCAGCTGCGACTTGATTATGCTCATTTGCCTACTCTCTTTTGCCATGTCATAGTCCTTTAGAAGTGATCAACCTGGTGCCCGCAGTGGGATTTGAACCCACACATCCCGCCAAGGATTTCGGTTTTAAAGACCGTTGCGTCTACCATTCCGCCATGCGGGCACTGGCACTTGATACCGCCGCGCTATCAAGCGTGCAAGGAAGGCTTATCATGCAACGACCAGTTGTGAGAGAATTGCGATGAATGGAACAACGGAACGCCGTAGCCAAGTCGACAAGTTCAAGGAGCTTGCCGGCGAGTTGGAAGCTGAGGAGGATGAAGCCCGCTGGGACGAGCGACTGAAGAAGGTAGCAGCGCATAAATCTGTCAAGGAAAAGCCCGAGTGACTTGGCAAATGGGCCTTGGCGTGGCGTCGATCGTGGCGATCGCCTACATTTCGGTCAAAATCCTCGAAGCTCTTGAGCGCCTGAACAAGCAAGTCGAGAACGTTCGGTACTATCTTGGCGAGATGGAGACCCGACAGCAGCGCATGGCCGATAAGCTACATGGCATCGAACATCACACCGCGAGGGCGGTGAAAGACGCTTACGATGACGACGATTGGAAAGAGCGCCAGCCGCCAATCTGACCGTTTGTTTGCAAGGTATGTGATCACCAAAAATTTATAGGCCCCAGTATTGCGTCCCAGGGGACCGAACGGCGCAATACCAGCGCCATAGTTTTGTCGAAGACGTTACGCGCTTTTTGCGGTCTGCTGACCTAACATAATCAACGGCGCCAACCCGCGCATACCCGCCGATGCGACGCCATTTCAAATAACAAAAGCTGCATTTTTTCTTCATGACGGCGTAGGCAGGGCGGTAGCGAGAACAGAAGCAAGGATTCGGGGATGGAGAAGGATGTCGTCGTGGTGGGCTCGGGAGGCGCCGGGCTGACCGCTGCGATCGTGGCGGCGGAGCGCGGTCTGGACGTTCTGCTCATTGAGAAAACCGAATATTTCGGGGGCGCGACTGCCTTGTCGGGGGGCGGGACGTGGATTCCCGCCAACAGCATCGCGCGCAAGGCGGAGATCGATGACTCCGTGGAGCGCGCGCGCGCCTATATCGAGAAGGTCGTCGGGCCGCAGATCCGCAAGGACGTGCTCGACGCATTTCTGGTCAATTCCACGGCTATGCTGGATTTCATGCTTGCGAACACGGAGGTGGATTTCACGATCGCGCCGTTTTCGCCCGATTATCAGCCGGCGGAATATGGCGCGAGCATGGATGGGCGGATGCTCACCCCGGTCGAATATGACGGCAAGCGCCTAGGCGCGTATTTTTCGCAGCTTCGTCCGCCATTGCCGGAATTCAACGCGCCCGGCGGGATGATGATCGACTTGCCAGACATGCCCCATGTCCTTGCGCCGACGTCCTCCCTGCGCTCGGCGACGCACGTGGCGCGCATGGCGTTGCGCGTGGCGCTCGACCGGTTGCGTGGCCATCCGCGCGGGACGCGGATCACGATGGGCAATGCGCTGGCGGCGCGGCTGATACGCAGCGCGCTCGATCGCGGCGTGGAATTGCGGCGTGAAACCGCGATGACCCGGCTCGTGCGCGAGCAGGGCAGGGTCTGTGCGATCGAGGTCGTCCGCAACGGCGTCGCAGAGACGATCAAGGTCCGGCGCGGGGTGATACTGGCGACGGGCGGCTTTTCGGCGAGCCCGGAAATGCGCGCGAAATATATTCCGTACCCGGAGCATCATATATCGCTGATCCCGCCCGGAAACACCGGCGACGGGCTCAACGCCGCGACCGAAGTCGGCGCGGTTCTGGACGAGGGCAATGCGCAGAACGCGTTTTTCACGGTGATCTCGCTCTACCCCAAGCGGGACGGCAGCATGGGCAAATGGCCGCATCTGTTTCTCGACCGGCCCAAGCCCGGCTATATTATCGTCGATAAGAAGGGCGAGCGCTTCGGCAATGAGGCGTCGCTGACTTTCGTGGAGGCGATGCACCGCGCGGGCGCCGTGCCCGCCCACATCGTATGTGATGCGAAGGCTATCCGCAAATATGGGCTCGGCGCCGTATTGCCGGGCGGCTGGCGCCTCAGCCGTCTTGTCCGCGCGGGATATATCATAAAGGCGCCGACCATCCGGGCGCTTGCCGAGAAGATTGGCGCTGACCCGGACGGCCTGGAGCAAACCGTTGCGAAGAACAATGCCTTTGCGCTGGCGGGCGACGATCCGGACTTTGGCAAGGGCGGCAACGATTTCGATCGCTCGATTGGCGATTTCACGCACAAGCCGAACCCGTGTCTCGGGCCCATCGCGGCCGCGCCGTTTTACGCGGTGCGCATCAACACCGGCGACGCGACAACGACGCTGGGGCTGGTGGTCGACGCGCGCGCACGCGTGCTCGATGCGGAGAGCAACCCTATCCCCGGTCTGTATGCCTGCGGGCTGGACATGAACTCCCTCTGGCGGGGGACGCCGCCCGCCGGTGGCAGCAACAATACGCTCAGCCTTACATTCGGCTTCATTGCGGGGCGTGAAGTGGCGGGAGCGAATGCTCCGGCACAGGTGGATTAGGTCGTATCGACATTCGACTTTTCCCCTCCTTGAAAGGGAGGGGAGATTTTCACGCCACGAACTTCGGATTCACGTGCCCAGGAGCAACCCGCGCCGGTGCCGCCCGCCTCCGCTAAAAACCGAGTGCCGCGTCGCTCGCCAGCTTGTCCGCGCGTTCATTGTCAGGGTGCCCCGCGTGCCCCTTTACCCATTCCCATGTGATCTGATGGGGCTGAGCGGCTGCCAGCAGGCGCTGCCAGAGGTCGGTATTCTTGACCGGTTTTCGGTCGGTGGTTTTCCAGCCATTGCGCTGCCAGCCGTGGATCCATTTGGTAAGTCCATCCATGACGTATCGGCTGTCTGTCGACAGCTTGACCTGACAAGGACGCTTGAGCGTCTCCAACGCCTGAATCGCGGCCATCAATTCCATACGATTATTGGTGGTTTCCGGCTCTCCGCCCGACATATCCCTCTCGCGATCTCCCCACCGCAATACCGCGCCCCAGCCGCCGCGTCCGGGATTGCCCTTGCAGGCGCCATCAGTCGCGATTTCCACCCTTGGCAGTTCGCTCATCGGCCCAGCAACATCACGGGATCCGCCCCGGCATAGAAATCCAGCCGGCGCAGGAAGGCGAGGGGATCCTTTCGCGTGACCATGGCATCCGCCGGCGTATTCAGCCAATCCCATGCGCGCGTGAGCGTGAAGCGCAGTGCCGCGCCCCTTGCGAGGACAGGGAAGGCCGCCCGTTCCGCTGCGCTCAGTTTCACATGCTGCTCATAGCCATCGACGAGCGCCGCCGCGCGCGCCGCGTCGAAACCTGTGCCATCATTCTCGAAGCACCATGCGGCATGCGTTACCGCGAGATCCCACGCGCGAATTTCCGAGCAGGCGAAATAGAAGTCGATCACCCCCGCGACGTCATTGCCGAGCATCAGAACATTGTCAGGGAAAAGATCGGCGTGGCATACCGAGCGCGTAAGATCGTTCGGCCAATGCTGCTCGATCACGGTCAGCTCTTGTTCGATCCGCTCGCCCAAACCCGGCGCGATTGCGTCCAGATCCCGCCCGCAACGCTCCGCCAGTTCCTTCCACCCGGCCGGGCCGAGCGAATTCGGGCGTTCCAGCCTAAAGTCCTCAAGGGCGGCATGCATGGCGCCGAGTGCGGCGCCGGCGGCCGCAGTCTGTTTCGCGGTTGGATGCGTGACAGAAACGCCCGAGAGAAATTCAATCAGACACGCCGGCCGGCCGGCGAGTGTCTGTATCTGGGTGCCGTTTGCGTCTCGCAATGCGCGGGGTACGGGAAGGCCCTTGTTGGCGAGATGATCGAGCAGCGCCAAGAAAAAAGGCAAATCGTCGGCATTTACGCGCTTTTCGTAAAGCGTCAGGATGAACCGTGCTTCCGTGGTGTCGATCAGGTAATTGCTGTTTTCGACCCCCTCGGCGATCCCCTTGGCGGATATGAGTTTCCCTACGCCGTAAGGAGCGAGGAACGCTTCCATCTCATCGGACGAGACCTGGGTATATACCGCCATGGTGGATTGCGCTCAGGCCGCGGCGAGGCTGCGGGGCAGCTTGAATTGCATGTTTTCGGACGCTGTCTCTACCTGTTCTTCGGTCACGGCGAAGCCAGTGGCGAGCAGATCAACCAGTTCCCGCACCAATATCTCGGGGGCGGAGGCGCCGGCGGTGATCCCGAGCGTTCTGACATTTTCAAGCCAGGCGAAATCGATCTCGGACGCCCGCTGGATAAGCTTGCTGGGCACGCCGGCGCGTTCGGCCACTTCCACCAACCGCAGGGAATTTGAGGAGTTGGGCGCGCCGATCACCAGCATCGCGTCACAGCGTTTCGTGATCGCCTTGACAGCAGCCTGCCGGTTCGATGTGGCGTAGCAGATATCCTCGCCGCGCGGTCCGTGGATCGCCGGAAATCGCCGCTTCAGCGCTGCGATGATCTCCGCGGTGTCATCCACCGAAAGAGTCGTCTGGGTCAGGAATGCGAGCGCGTTTGGATCCGCGGCCACATAGGCCAAAGCGTCTTCCACGGTTTCGATTAAACTTATGGAACCGGGGGACACCTGGCCGAAAGTCCCGATGACCTCGGGATGCCCGCGATGGCCGATAAACAGGATATGCTGCCCATTTTCGACGAGGCGTTCTGCCTGGCGATGGACTTTCGAAACCAGGGGGCAGGTCGCATCAACATATTCCAGTCCGCGCTCACTGGCTTTTTCCGGGACCGCCTTGGGAACGCCGTGCGCGGAAAATACCACCGGCGCGTCATCCGGAACCTCGTCAAGTTCCTCGACGAAGATCGCGCCCTTTGCTTTCAGCGAATCGACGACATAGCGGTTATGGACGATTTCATGCCGCACATAGACCGGCGCGCCCCACTTTTCGATCGCGAGCTCGACGATGCGGATGGCGCGATCGACTCCCGCGCAAAACCCACGCGGGGCGGCTATCAACAGGTGCAACGAAGGTTTGTGCGGCGCGGCGGATGTCATCTCGAACGCCTCTACGCGATTGCTTGTCTGGACGAAAGGCGCTTCCTATGATCTATGCCACCTCGATCGCCGGTTAGGGCGCTATCGTTTTCAGGGTGGATACCACGTGCCTTCATTGAGACTTCTGCCTCCGGTCATGTTTTCGCTGTTGTTGCTGTCCGCATGCAAGAGCGGATCGGAGTTCGACGAAACCGGCGGCATCAAGATCGTTCGCTCATCCTGTCCGGCGGTCGCGATCCCGACCTATACGGGCGACGTGACCCTCTTCAATCCATCATCCAGTCGCGATGCAAGCGCGATCGACGTGGTTGCGACCATCACGAATGTGCGTACCACCTGCACGCCATCGGGCGACAAGATCAACGCGACCGCCACCTTTGACGTTCTCGGCCGCCGCAACAGCGCGAGCGGACCCCGGGACGTCGTTCTGCCGTTCTTTGCAACGGTCACGCGGGGCGGCACGCAGATTCAGTCCAAGCAGATCGGCCGGATCGCGCTCCATTTCGATGACGGGCAGCTGCGGGCGCAAAGCAACAGTACGGCGTCGGCCAGCATCGCTGCCGCAGATGCAACCTTGCCGCCCGCGGTCGAAGCGAAGTTGAACCGCAAGCGCAAGGCGGGCGATGCCGATGCCGCAGTCGATCCCATGACAGATCCTGCAACACGTACCGCCGTTTTGCAGGCAAGTTTCGAGCTTCTGATCGGCTTCGAATTGAGCAGCGATCAACTCGCTTATAACGCCACGCGCTAGAATGAGGGAGCGGCCGTGCGCCAATCGACGCGAGGGCAATGTCAGACTTGGTCAGATTGATTGCGGTGCCACAGCCTGTCGCGCTTGAAGCAGGTCTCGCTCCCTGACCTTCTGAATTGCCGTCAATCTTCGGACGATGACGGCCAATGACAGGCTTGCGGCGATCGTAAACAGATCTGACACGTTCGTCAGGATTTCCGCGGCTCTTCCTGCGTCAGGGAATTTTTCTGGATCGTCGAGGTGAAAGGCGGTCGCGGTAGCGAAGCCCGAAATTATCCAGGAAAACCACCACCAACCGATCAATGCGGGTACCCTGGCGGCTTCCCAATCACGAGGTTCAGCACTTGCCTGCCAGGTCTCGCGCATTGTCCGCAACGGCAGAAACAGATTGGCGACAGGTATGAAATACCATGCAATCGCCCAGCCCGGAGTCGTGCTCAGCCCCACTGTTCCATAGGCATGAACATTGGCAGTGGCGATATACACCCAGCGCAGAAACACGATGCCGCCGACGATCAGGGTAACGAACTGGAGCAACAAGACCGAAAGGTAGCCCGCGCTTCCATTTTCATCGTCGAAACCCGGCCCGTGCAAAAGAGCAAAGATCAAAGCAAAGACTGCCATGACGGCCTGCGCGATCAACAGTCGGCAGGCCCAGCGGGCCGTGCCGCCTATATCACGGAGCCCCGTATCTGCGCTCAATGGACGGCGGGGCTGTTGGAACCCGGAACCGGCGTTGCCAGGTGGCCGTTATCCTCATCGAAGTGTTGCTTCGTTTCGCGTTGTGCCTTGTCGGTCAGGAAATAGCCGACAGCGCCCAGAATGGTCAGCCCCGTGCCCAACAGCGGAAGATCGCCCGTCGTCGCTATGCGAAACAGTACCCAAGCCAGATTCGCGAGGCCGACTATCAGGAATATCTTCTTGTTGTTGCTGCCCGGGAATCCGTAGATCGCCTGCCCGTCCGGAAGGCGTATGCCGTGCACACCTTTCAAGTCGAATGACGTGAAGAGGTAAAACCGCCCATGCGTTCCGGCTGCAAGAACAGGTGCTATCGCCCGTTCCGCGATGGCATTGTTGATCGTGCGTGTGGAACCGTCGTCCAGCTTGAAAATGAGCTGTTTGTAGGTGGTGAATTTGGACATCGTCCGTCGGACGGTAACTTCCTCCAGCGTGCCATCGACTATTGATGTGCCCATGCCGTCTCTCCCAATGCTTACGCTACATGTCCGCTCGTCGCGCAACATTTCGGACATAGGTGACGGACACAGTCAAGCAGGACGTGCTGAGGGTAGTGGGTCATTTTGAAATCTGCCCTTCCTTTTTATATGGCTCGCGCTTTCCAGGCTTCGCTTCCGCGTCTTCTATTAGCTTGGCGATGTCCGCTATCTCCCAAAGCCGATCGGTGATTCCCGCCTGCATCGTAGGCGTGACGCGAAGCGTCTTATGCTCCCGCACGAAATTGTAATACATCATATGGAGCGCGACCGCATAAGCGTGGTTCTCGACCTTCTTTGAGAAGGCGTTGGTCAGGCGCGTGAAGCGGCGCATGTGCATCCGCATCGTAAGGTTCTGGCGCTCAACATAAGACGTTGAGGCCTGTGACGGGTCAGGGCTTCTGGTAACGCGCATTTTCTTCGCACCAGTGCATTCCGCCGGGCTGTAGCGGCCCGGCGCAGTGATCGTCGGGCCGTACATCTTTACGAGCTGGGCATAGTCGATATCGTCGCCAAACGCCCCTTCGACCGCTTGTAGATACGCCTTGTGGCCGTCGCTGGTTAGCTGGACGCGATTGGCAAGGCGCTCGCGCAGATCGTCCATGAACCACATGGCATATTCTGCATCGCGCCCGCCAACGAGATACGAAACGATCAGCTTGCTGTCAGCGTCCAGAGCGGTCCACGTCCATGTGTCGCCAGCGCCTTCCGGGGCATCCTTTGCAGTCGCGACGTTCTTTTGCTTGGCGTAGGCGAACGACCAGATTTCATCGACCTGAATACGGCTCGCCTTCACGTTGCGGACGTTGGCGTCATGGTAGGCAGCGCACGCTTTACCGGCGTCAACAAGCAGCTTTGCGACCGTATTTTTGCTCGCGCCCGTCAGTCGGGTAATCGCTCGAATGCTCATGCCTTCGCAAAGAAGGTGGAGGATGCGGGCGCGCTCTTCGAGGGTCAGCTTGTTCATGCACTTTCACTATGACCTTTCGGCACACTAGTCAAGCATACGGATCAGTTTAAAGCATATATTTAATTCGCGCTATTGACACGATGACATTGACCTGATAGCGACTCCTGGAATGATGAAAGTAAGGTTTGGGGATGACCGCTTGGCGCTTGTCGAGACCAATCAGGCCCACCGACTCAAACTGCCGGTTCAGGTCGTTCAGGTGGCTCGCCGTCGCATTCGGTTCCTCAGGGAGGTGCAAGACGAACAAGACCTCTACAGCATGGCCAGCTTGCACTACGAGAAGCTGACCGGCGACAGAGAAGGTCAACGCTCTATCAGGCTAAATGGGAAATGGAGGATTGTCTTAGAGATCGATAGAGACTGCCAACCATTAGAAATTGTTATTTTGGAGATAAGCAACCATTATGAGTAAGGGAGACGTCTTGGACAAGACTGGTGACCAGCCAATCTTTGACAACTTTGCCGAACCTCCCGGTGTTTACATCCGGGAGGAGCTAGATGCGCGCGGTTGGTCGCAACGTGATCTTGCCTTTATTCTCGGCTACTCCGAGCAGACTATTACTAAGGTTATTTCCGGGAAGTCAGGCATTAGCGCTGAAATGGCGAAGGCGTTGGGAGAGGCTTTTGGCACCTCTGCGTCGCTTTGGGCCGGACTTCAAAAGGAATGGGAGTTGCGTGAAGCACGCGATCCAGACCCCTCGATCAAAGCCCGTGCGGGACTGCAAAAGCGATATCCGATTAGGGAAATGATCAGCCGTGGCTGGCTGGAGGAAGCCGAGCAAAGTGTCCTTGAGATGCAGTTCACGCGCTTCTTCGAATTGGAAGATAACGACAACGTGAGCTTCGCGGCCGCTGCACGTAAGACCGATGACCGCCACAGTCCCGAAGAACTGGCTTGGCTGTATCGTGTCCGGCAACTTGCGCGCGACATCGATGTTCCATCCTATTCCGTAGAAAAACTGCGCGCTGCGCTTCCGCGCCTCCGCTCCCTCATGGTGGATGCAGAGGATATCAGATTTGTCCCGGAAATCCTGAATGAGTGTGGCGTTCGCTTCGTGATCGTCGAGAAGTTGCACAATTGTAAGATCGATGGTGTGTGCACTTGGATTGGCGAGCAGCCTGTTATCGGGATGACCATTCGCCATAATCGCCTCGATAACTTCTGGTTCGTTCTAATCCATGAGATCGAACATGCCATTCAGGGCCACGGCAAGAATGGCGAAGAGATCATCGATAGCAATTTGGATGACCCGGAATCGGAGGTCGTCTTAGATGCTGATATTTCGGCGCAGGAAGCGGTAGCGGATCATGCTGCGAAGAATTTTCCGTTTCCAAACGAAAAGCTAGTTTCCTTCTATCGCCGTAAAGCGCCGTATGTAGCGGAGAAGGATGTTATCGGATTCTCCAGTCTAAACGAAGTTCATCCCGCAATTGTAGTTGGCCAAATTCAGTTTCTGAAAAAGGATTACGCTTGGCTTAGGAAGTGGCTGGTAGCAGTGCGCCAGCACATTCTTCCGGCCAGTGTTGTCGATGGTTTTGGCACCATCGCGAAAGCATCACTGTAAGGTTCGAAAAATGGCTACGAAGAAAGAGCAGGGCGCAGACATATTGGACCGTTACCTCGCAGAGGTTACGGACGATCCGGTCACGCTAGATGAAGTCGCCGAATGGGCGCTGGGCCAGGGCCTGTTTCGACCGGGGCCGATGGATGTGCGCAAGCTCTGCCGGGATGTTATCGCAGAGGGCGCCCGCTCTCAAAAGCGGTTCGACGGAAAGCGTTGGTACAGAGCGAAGCATTCCCTGCGAACCAACGTCGGTGGCGTACAGCTCAACCTATGGGCTGATATCGACAAGAACGCCTCACATTCGTTCATGTCGAAATCCATAGGCCAACGTAGGCGTTCAATCGCCGACGATTGCTTTTCGATAAAGATGGATGCGGATCACTACAGCGAGGCTCACCCAGACCAGCCACCCATTCAACCGGTGTTAGACTTCACTGATGACGTTGCGGAGCGTGAAGCTGCTGAACGGGCCGAACGCGATCGCAAAGGCGCCGCTTAGGATTTCTTCCAACGGGCTTGAGCCGCTACGCTTGCAATCTCCGACCTTTGAGCGGGGGAGAGACTTGCGGCGCGCGCGGGACCGCCTTTCGTACCGGCTTTGCTTGCCCGCTTCGTAAAGGTCGTTTCCTCAGCCTCGCTCTTCTCCCCCGTCGCGATATCGGCGATCATCTTCGCAAGCTGGTTCGGATCGCGTGGGCGCTTGGGCGTCTTGGTCATAGCTCCAGTGTAGGCCAGAATGACCGAAACTGGCCAGCTTCGAGTCCAAGCTTTGCGATCTCATCGGAAGATAGGGCGCGCGCATGTGCTATTGTCAGCCCCGGACCGACGAAAGCCATCTCCAACAGCCCTTGCGCGACTTCCGCGTTTGAGTCCGTAGCAATCGCGTAGGTAGCCTGTAGCGGCTCTTCACCTTCAAGGGGTTGCGAAACAAGAAACATATGGCCTTTTGTCATGATCATCATATGGCATGAGCCGTTCGCGCTTTCACCCCCTGATTTCAAACTGACCCACTACCGTGCTGAGATGATCGTCATCGGCGCGGGTCGGTGATTTCGCAGGTTGACCGAATCGACCCGACGGTTCACTCCTTGGACGTCGATGGGGGAAACCCCGCTGACCGCGCGGGAGAGCGTCCGCGGGCTTCTGTCCGCTGGCCGCCGAAGGAGCAACCACCCCGGAATCTCTCAGGTCTAAAGGACCGCGCGGGAAGATTGACACTCTGGAAAGCGCGCTTGCGAAAGCCGGCGCCACCGAAGGTGTAAGCGGCTGGCCCGTCCAACCGCGAAAGCTCTCAGGTTCCGTGACAGAGGGGGTGATGTGGGTGGCCGCTTCGTTGCGGGATTCCGCGTCACCATTCTGTCGGGAGTCCATGATGAGTGAAGCCGCCGAAGATGTGATCGAACAGACGCTGCCGCTCGACGCATGGCATCGAAGCCAGGGCGCGCGGCTGGTTTCGTTCGCCAGCTATCAGATGCCTATCCAGTATGAAGGGATCATTGCGGAGCATCTCTGGACGCGCAGCCATGCCGGGCTATTCGACGTCAGCCACATGGGCCAGTTGCTGATCAGCGGGACGGATGCGGCATCGGCCCTGGAGACGTTGCTTCCGGGAGATATTGCAGGGCTTGGCGCGAACAAGATGCGCTATTCGCTGCTGCTGGCCGAAAATGGCGGAATTCTGGACGACCTGATGGTCACTCGCCGAGACGATGGCTTCTACATCGTCGTCAATGGCGCCACCAAATATGACGATATCGCGCATATCCACGATTTTCTGCCCGAAGATGTCGTCCTGAACCACATGGATGAACATGCCTTGCTTGCCCTGCAAGGTCCGGAAGCGGCGGCGGCGCTGTCACGCCTCATTCCTGGCGTGCAAGCATTGACCTTCATGAATGCGGGCGACTTCATGCTCGATGGCATTCCGCTGTGGATTAGCCGCTCCGGCTATACGGGCGAGGACGGTTTCGAGATTTCAGTGCCGGAAGAACGCGTGGTCGATCTTGCGGAACGCCTGTGCGGGCAGCCGGAGGTAAAGCCAATTGGCCTCGGCGCGCGTGATTCGCTGCGATTAGAGGCGGGTCTCCCGCTCTATGGTCATGATCTCGATCCGGAAACCACGCCGGTCATGGCCGATCTCGGCTTCGCGATTTCCAGGCGGCGGCGCGAGGAAGGCGGCTTCCCCGGCGCCGAGCGCATCGCAATCGAGCGGTCGCAAGGGCCGGTCGTAAAGCGCGTCGGGCTGGCGATCGAAGGACGCCAGCCGGTGCGTGAAGGCGCGCTCGTGCTTGACGGCGAAGGCAATGAAGTCGGTCGTGTCACCAGCGGCGGCTTTTCACCTTCACTCGAGCGGCCGATTGCCATGGCCTATGTGCCGACTGCCAGTGCCGCGCCTGGCACGACTATCCAGGTCGGGCAACGCGGCAAGATTTTCATGGGCACGGTCACGCCGATGCCCTTCGTCCCCCATCGCTATCATCGCTGAGGAGTTCCGGATGACGCTTTATTTTACCAAGGATCACGAATGGATCGCTGTCGAAGGCGACAGTGCAACGGTGGGAATCACCGATTACGCCCAGGCGCAACTTGGCGATGTGGTGTTCGTCGAAGTGCCGCCCGCCGGCACGCAGATCGCCAAGGGCAAGGAAGCCGCCGTCGTCGAATCCGTGAAGGCGGCCTCCGACGTTTACGCGCCGGTTACGGGTGAAGTCACGGAAGGCAATAGCGGGCTGGAGGCCGATCCTGCGCTGGTGAACACGTCACCGGAAGGCGACGGTTGGTTCTTCAAGCTGAAGCTGAGCAATCCTGCGGAACTGGACGGGCTGATGGATTCCGCAGGCTACAAGGCATTTGTGGAGGGATTGTGATTTCAGGCGCCACTCCCGTCATTCCAGCGAAAGCTGGAATCTCTTTTTTCTTGGCGGGAGAAGGCAATGAGATTCCAGCTTTCGCTGGAATGACGCGCTGGGTTTGTGGACGATGACATCGCCCAATCCAGCTAGCCGCTGGGAGCCGGCCGACTACGCCAAGAACGCGGCATTCGTGCCTGCGCTTGGCGCACCGGTGCTTGCCTTGCTCGATCCCCAACCGGGCGAATATATCCTCGACCTCGGTTGTGGCGATGGCGTGCTAACCGAGAAGATTGTTGCGGCGGGCGCCAGGGTTGTCGGGGTCGATGCCTCTGAAACGATGATCGCAGCCGCGCGCGAACGTGGGCTTGATGCGCATGTCGTCGATGGCGAGAAACTCGATTTCGGGCCGGAATTCGATGCCGTTTTCTCGAATGCCGCTTTGCACTGGATGCTGGATGCAAAAGCGGTCGCAGGCGGGGTTTTCCGTGTACTGAAGCCGGGCGGCCGCTTCGTGGGCGAAATGGGTGGCGATGGCAATGTGGCGACATTGCGAAAAGGCCTGCGCGAGGAATTGACCGCGCGGGGCTACCCGGTGCCTGCCGAAGATCCGCAATGGTATCCGAGCGTGGCCGCGTTCAGCGCCATCTACGCCGCTGCCGGCTTCGTCGATATGGACGCGCGCTTAATCCCTCGGCCGACGCCGCTTCCGGCGGGCATCGCGGGTTGGCTAAAGACTTTTCGCGCCGGGTTCATGGATCACGCCAGTGTACCGGACACCGCACAGGATGACGTTGCCGCTGCTGTCGAAGCAAAACTCGCCCCCGCGCTCCAGAACCCGGATGGTAGCTGGTTCGCCGATTATGTCCGTCTCCGCTTTACCATGAGGAAGCCCGCCTGATGCGCTATCTGCCGCTTACCGATGCCGATCGGCGCGAAATGCTCAACGTGATCGGCGCGAAGACAATCGACGATCTGTTCGTCGATGTGCCCGCGGCAGCGCAACTGAGCGGTCCGATCGCCGGGCTGCCGTTGCATACGTCCGAGATCGCGGTCGAACGTCAGCTGAGTGCGCTCGCGCGGCAGAACCTCGCGGCAGGTGACGCGCCTTTCTTCCTCGGTTGCGGCGCCTACAAACACCATGTCCCTGCGAGCGTAGATCACCTCATTCAGCGCGGCGAATTCCTTACCGCCTATACGCCCTACCAACCGGAAATCGCGCAGGGCACGCTGCAGGCCCTGTTCGAGTTCCAGACGCAGGTGGCGCGGCTCTTTGGTTGCGATGTCGCCAACGCATCGATGTACGACGGGTCCACCGCATGCTGGGAAGCGATCGTGATGGCGCGCCGGATCACCCGCCGTGCCAAGGCGATTTTATCCGCCGGCTTGCATCCCCATTATGTGTCGGTTGCCGAAACGATGGCGAAATTCACCGGCGACGTTCTCGATACGGCGATCCCGCAACTGACGCGGGGGGCGCCTGGCAATGATCTGGACCGGCTGCTCGATGCGATCGACGGCGAGACGAGCTGCGTGGTTGTCCAAAACCCGAACATTCTTGGCCATGTTGCCGATCTGTCGGAACTGGCGGCCCGATGCCATGAAAAGAGCGTGTTGCTGATTGTGGTCGTTACCGAGCCTGTTTCGCTCGGTGCGATCAAGTCGCCCGGCGAAATGGGCGCTGATATCGTCGTGGGTGAAGGGCAGGCGCTGGGCGTGGGTCTGCAATTCGGCGGGCCTTATGTGGGCCTGTTCGCTACCCGCGACAAATATGTTCGCCAAATGCCGGGCCGGCTCTGCGGCGAGACGGTGGATGCGGGCGGCAAGCGCGGTTTCGTCCTGACGCTTTCCACGCGCGAGCAACATATTCGCCGCGAAAAGGCTACATCAAATATCTGCACCAACTCCGGTCTTTGCGCACTGGCATTCTCCGTCCACATGACGCTGCTGGGCGAAAAAGGGCTGCGCGATCTGGCGGCGTTCAACCATGCGCACGCCGTCACGGCGGCCGAACGGCTTGAGCGGATCGCTGGTGTCGCATTGTTGAACGGTGCGTTCTTTAACGAATTCACCCTGAAATTGCCGAAGGAAGCACGGCCGGTGGTGCGTTCGCTGGCGGATCGCGGAATCTTGGGCGGTGTGTCGCTTGGGCGGCTTTATCCAAAGGCCGACGCCCTGGCGAACGGGCTGGTTGTCGCGGTCACGGAGACGGCCACGCCGGAGGATATCGAAACCTTCGCTGTCGCGCTTGAGGAGGAACTCGCATGAGCATCAACGAGAGCGGATGGCGCCCCGAGATGGGCAGTGCCGGCAACGACGACGATATCGCAACCTTCACCGGCAATCGCGGGCTGATGCTGGAAGAGCCGTTGATTTTCGAAACGGGCGATTTTGCCGGCACCGGCGTTGATTTCCTGCCGAAGCCGGTCGCGAAATCCCGGCTTGACGGGCTGGAACGCAATCGCCCGATCGGCCTGCCTGGCCTGTCGGAGCCGGAAACGGTCCGCCATTATACGCGCCTGAGCCGCCAGAATTACGCGATCGACCTGGGGCTTTTTCCGCTTGGGTCGTGCACGATGAAACATAATCCTCGGCTCAACGAAAAGATGATCCGTCTGCCGGGCTTCGGCGATATCCATCCGCTTGCGCCGACCAGCACCGTGCAAGGGGCGCTGGCGCTGATCGATCTCGTCGGCGAATGGCTGATCAAGCTGACCGGCATGAGCGCCGTCGCGATGAGCCCCAAGGCCGGTGCGCATGGGGAATTGTGCGGCATCCTCGCCATGCGCGCGGCATTGGAAGCGCGCGGCGATGCTCGGTCCGTGATCCTGGTTCCCGAGAGTGCGCATGGCACCAACCCGGCAACTGCTGCATTCGCTGGCTATGCCGTGGAGAATATTCCGGCAACGGCGGAAGGCCGCGTCGATCTCGACGCGTTGAAGGCGCGGCTGGGGCCGGACGTAGCCGGCGTGATGATCACCAACCCCAATACGTGCGGGCTGTTCGAACGCGATATGATCGCGATTTCGGAAGCGGTGCACGCGGCCGGTGGACTGGTCTATTGCGATGGCGCGAACTTCAACGCCATCGTGGGGCGGGTGCGTCCTGGCGATCTGGGTGTCGATGCGATGCACATCAATCTGCACAAGACCTTCTCCACGCCGCATGGCGGCGGCGGACCCGGTTCTGGGCCGGTCGTGCTGTCAGCGGCGCTCGCGCCATTCGCACCGCTGCCGTTCATCGAAAGGACAGCGGAGGGCTTTCAGCTTGTCGAAGAAGAGACTGCCGGCGAGCATCACGCGCAGAGCTTCGGACGCATGGTCGCCTTCCACGGCCAGATGGGCATGTTCGTTCGGGCAGCCGCCTATATGCTCAGCCACGGTGCGGATGGCTTGCGGCAGGTCTCGGAAGATGCGGTGCTGAATGCCAACTATATCCTGCGCAGGCTGGACGACGTGCTTGACGCGCCGTTTGGCGACACCGGCCCCTGCATGCACGAGGCACTCTTTTCCGACGATGGTCTGGCTGAAGGATTTTCGACCCTGGACGTCGCCAAGGGCCTGATCGACGAGGGCTTCCATCCGATGACGATGTATTTCCCGCTCGTCGTGCATGGATCGATGCTGATCGAGCCGACAGAAACCGAAAGCAAGGCAGCGCTGGATCAGTTCATAGGTGCCTTGCGCAGCGTGGCGGAACGCGCCCGCGCGGGAGACAAGAGCCTCAAAGCTGCTCCGCACTATGCTCCGCGCCGACGTCTCGATGAAACAGCGGCGGCGCGCAAACCTGTATTGGTGTGGAAGGAGCCAGAGCAGGCAGTGGCAGCCGAGTGAGCGCAAGCCATCTGCTTCCAACTGAGTGCGCTGCTCGCCCGGTCAGTGCGGCGTGGCGTCGGGATCGCCCCAATAGTCGATAGTGATCGAGCGCTAAAACTGGCTCCGCATCCGCGCAAAACTTTCGATCGCGCGATCGATCGTCGCGGGCTGCTTTGTGAAGCAGAGACGGACGATCGATCGGATCGGATCCGCCGCGTAAAACGCCGACATCGGAATGGTGACGACATCGCCTTCGCGGAGCATGCGGTCCGCGAAGGTTTCGTCGTCGAGTTCGATGCCCGACGCGGCGAGGTCGATCGACAGAAACCAGGTCGCCGTGGACGGCAGCGTGACATAGCCGGCCTGCTTTAGTCCGCGATCGAGCCGGTGCCGCTGTTCGGCAAAGCCCGCGCGCATGGCGGCGAACCAGCTTTCATGCTTGGCAAGGCCATAGGCCACGGCCGCCTGCAAATTGGGTGGCGTCGTGAAGGTCAGGAACTGGTGCGCCTTCGCCAGCACGGAGGCGAGGGGCGGGGCCGCCAGCGTCCAGCCCACCTTCCATCCGGTGACGGCGAAGATCTTGCCGGCCGATCCGATCTTGACGGTGCGGTCCCGCATGCCGGGTAAGGCGATCAGAGGGATATGCGCATCTTCGAAAACGACATGCTCCCAAACCTCGTCGCAGATCGCGATGACGTCATGGCGAACACAGGCTTGCGCCAACAACGCCAGGTCTTTGCGGGGCCACATGCTGCCGGTCGGGTTCACGGGATTGTTGAGAACCACCGCGCGGGTGCGCGGACCGAACGCGGCATCGAGCGCGGCCGGATCGATCCGCCAGCTTGATGGGTCGAGGTTGATCAACCTGGCCACGCCGCCCGCTCGCTGTATCATCGGCAGATAGGCATCGTACAGCGGCTGGATCAGGACGACTTCGTCGCCGGGGCTGACGAGCGCAAGGATGGCCGCGGCAATCGCCTCGGTAGCGCCGGAGGTAACGATGATTTCAGACGTCCAGTCGAAATCGAGCTGTTGATGATCGGCGTAATGGGCGGCGATGGCCTGCCGCAATTCAGCGGTGCCGAGCATGGGCGGATACTGGTTGGTGCCACTGAACAGCGCGTCGGCGGCGACCTGAATGATATCCGCTGGCCCAGGCGCATCAGGAAAGCCCTGGCCCAGGTTGATCGCGCCCGTTTCGCGGGCGAGCGCGGACATCTTCTCGAAAATCGTGGTGGGGAGGCCGGCGTAGATCGGGTTCACGCGTACAATCTAACGGAAAGGATTTACGATGCGGAGACGATCGACGATCCGCCCATGCTGCATGTCTTCGCTATGGAGAGTCACGCAACCAAGCGCCTGAGCGGCGGCGATGATTAGGCAATCCCAGAACGAAAATTTATGTGCCTGGTGAATCGCATAGGCCGCATCAAGTACATCGACGGTATTTTCCTGAATGGGGAACCGCCGCCATGCCTGCACATATTTCCAGGCGTCGGCTACCGATAGTGGCGGGTTGCGGCGGTAATGCGTCGCCTGGGACATAAATTCGTGGAGAACCTGTGTCGAAAGCGCGGCATCGTCCCTGTCGATCAGTTCCTGGGCACGCTCCCGCTTTGCCTGTTCCGCTGGATCAAGAGAGATCGCATAAAGGAAAATATTGGTATCGAGAAAATGCAGATCAGCCACGCTGACCCTTTTCCCAGTCTTCGCGCATTGCCTTGCGATCGTAAAGTTCTTCGCGGCTCAATCGATTACTTGCAGTGCCGACGCCAACAACCTGCCTGCGCAGCTCCATTTCCTGGCGTTTCAGGCGCTCAAATTCGGTTTCTTCCGTGCCGATCGCATTCAGATATTCCCGTACCATCGCGGACAGGCTCTTGTCGTGCTCCACCGCATAGCGCTTCGCGCGGCGGTAGGTTTCATCATCCAGTGATACTGTGACATTGCGCATGATCTCACAGTATCACTGGTCTCCGTGGTATTAAAGCACGTATTTGCTCAGGTCCGTATCCCGCGCGATTTCCTTAAGCTGGCTGTCGACATAGGACGCATCGACGACGAGCGTCTCGCCTTTGCGGTTTTCGGCGTCGAACGAGACTTCCTCCAGCAGTTTTTCCATCACCGTCGAAAGGCGCCGCGCCCCGATATTCTCCAGCTGGCTGTTCACCTCGGCGGCAATCCTGGCGATGGTGCGAATGCCGTCTTCCGTGAAGCTGATCTCGACGCCCTCGGTTGCGATCAATGCGCGATATTGCTCGGTCAGCGAAGCGCGCGTGTCGGACAGAATCCGCACGAAATCCTCCTCGGTCAGCGCCTTCAGTTCGACGCGGATAGGCAGGCGCCCCTGCAGCTCCGGCAGAAGATCACTGGGCTTGGCGACATGAAACGCGCCCGACGCAATGAAGAGGATATGATCGGTCTTCATCGGGCCATATTTTGTCGAGACGGTCGTGCCTTCGATCAGCGGGAGAAGGTCGCGCTGCACACCTTCGCGGCTGACGGACCCGCCGCGCACGTCGCTGACCGCGATCTTGTCGATCTCGTCGAGGAAGACGATGCCATTGGCTTCGGCATCCGCAAGCGCGGTGCGGCTGACCTCGTCCTGGTCGAGCCGCTTGTCGACCTCTTCGTCGACCAGCTTGGTCCAGGCCGCGCGCACCGGCAGCTTGCGCCGCTTGGTGCGGCTCTGGCCAAACGCCTTGCCCATCATGTCGCCCAGATTGATCATGCCGACCTGACCGCCCATGCCGGGTATCTCGAGCGGCATGCCGCCGGCGTCTTCCAGCTCGATCTCGATTTCCTTGTCATCGAGCTGGCCATCCTCGAAACGCTGGCGGAAGGCGCCGCGCGTTGCCTCGCTGGCGTCCTTGCCGACGAGCGCGTCGAGCAGGCGGGCGAGCGCGGCTTCCTCCGCCTTGTCTTTCACGGCCGTGCGGCGGCGTTCCTTTTCGAGTCGAACGGCTTCCTCGACCAGATCGCGCGCGATCTGCTCGACATCGCGACCGACATAGCCGACCTCGGTGAACTTGGTCGCTTCCACCTTCACGAACGGCGCGTCGGCGAGCTTGGCAAGGCGGCGGCTGATCTCGGTCTTGCCGCAGCCCGTCGGGCCGATCATCAGGATATTCTTGGGGCTGACCTCATCGCGCAATGCTTCGGGCAGCTTCTGCCGGCGCCAGCGGTTGCGTAACGCCACGGCGACGGCGCGCTTGGCGTCGTTCTGGCCGACGATATGCGCATCAAGCGCGGCAACAATGGCTTTAGGGGTAAGTGCGTCGTTCATCTTCTGCTCTTCTCCCCCTCCCGCTAGCGGGAGGGGTTAGGGGGTGGGCTCGCGCTAATCGCGAGCGGAGGTCTAAAAGGAAAGGTGGTTGCCCACCCTAACCCCTCCCGCAAGCGGGAGGGGGATTATGCGGCGGCGTCCAGCGTTTCGATGGTAAGGTTGTTGTTGGTGAACACGCAGACGTCCGCCGCGATGCCCATCGCCTTGCGGCAGATGGTTTCGGCATCCGCCTCATAATCGACCAGCGCCCGCGCCGCGGCCAGCGCGAAATTGCCACCTGAGCCGATCGCCGCGACACCGCCAACCGGCTCCAGCACGTCGCCATTGCCGGTCAGGATCAGCGTCACCTCCTTGTCGGCGACGATCATCATCGCTTCGAGGTTGCGCAGATATTTGTCGGTCCGCCAATCCTTCGCAAGTTCGACCGCCGCGCGCAGCAGTTGGCCGTTATGGCGCTCCAGCTTTGCCTCCAGCCGTTCGAACAAGGTGAAGGCATCCGCCGTCGCGCCCGCGAAGCCGCCGATCACCGAGCCATCGCCCAGCCGCCGGACCTTCTTCGCATTCGGCTTCATGACGGTATTGCCCATCGAAACCTGGCCGTCACCAGCCACCACGACCTTGCCATTCTTGCGCACGGATAAAATTGTCGTGCCGTGCCACTTGGGAATATCGCCCATGCCCGCTCCGTTGTTACGGGCGGGATATGGGGGAGGGACGCGGGGAGTTCAATCGGGGGGCGGTGACGCTTGGTGAGGAGGGCGAAAGTTCACACATGGTTCACACCAAAATGGTGTGCGACCTGTACCGCGACGTCATGCTGGCGAAGGTCAGCATCCATACGCCCAAGCCTATCGAGAAAGCCGCGACCGCATAGGATATGGATCCTGAAACAAGTTCAGGATGACGATAGGTATGACAACTTGCATCTGCTTTTCTACATCCGCGGAGCTATATCTTGGGGTTCATTACTGTCGGCAACGGTGTTGCGCGCGCTCCCCTCTTATCGCGCAGTCGGAATTTGCTTTGATATTCGCGTCTTTGTTTTGCAACTTCGTACAAAACGATCCCGGAGCTCGTTCCAAGATTCAAACTTTCGATCATTCCGAACATTGGAATGCTCACGCACATCTCGCTTCTCTGAATGGCAAGATCGCTTATTCCTCTCGTCTCATTGCCAAACCAGACGGCCAGCTTCCCGTGTTCAGCATAGTCGCCTTCATGGAGAAAGATGTTGGTTCTGCCCTTAACGTGCGGAGACGTTACGATAGATACGAACCGGTTTTTCTCTAGATGAGCGAGGCAGTCCTCAGTGCTGTCGAATCTTCTCACAAAGGTCCACTTCACCGCCGATACCGACGTTTTCGATAGCTTTGGCTCCGTGCGAAGTTTCTGCCAATCGTCAGACAGGATTTGGCGGGGATCGATAACATAGACCTTTTCGGCACCAAGCGCATTCACGTTCCGAATGACCGTGCCAATGTTGCGAGGATTCTCTGGCTCTTCGATGACAACAATCAGATTTTTGCAGCGGAAGTTCTTGATCTCGTCAGCTCGTTTCCGAGCCGGCCTTTTCGTTTCCGATTTTTCATTTTCTGTCACTTAGAGTCTCCGCTGCCTTGCGCTTATTACCGCGAGTTTAAGGGATGCATCAACAGCAGGGGATGCTGGCAATCTACCAACACAGACAAGCTTTTTCGGTCTAATTGCTCTATGATGTCCCCCGAGCCACAAACATAAATGCCGCCGCGCCGATCAGGCAGGCGAAGGCGCCGAGGTAGCGCCAGCCTAGTGGTTCCTTCAGGACCGTCACCGCGAAAATCGCGAAGACGGCAAGGGCCACTACCTCCTGCATGATCTTAAGCTGCCCGGCACTCAGACCATGGGTGTAGCCGATGCGGTTGGCGGGGACGGCGAGGCAATATTCGAAGAGCGCGATACCCCACGAGATCAGGATAGCCGCCCACATCGGCGCATGTGGATATTTCAGGTGTCCGTACCAGGCGGTCGTCATGAAGAGGTTGGAGAGAATGAGCATGGCGAGGCTGGTCATGGGCGGCGCTCCGGGCGTTACTTGTCGACGCCCTTTGCCTTGCCCCAGCTCCGCGCCGCCGTATAGCCCAGATAGCCGGTGCCGAAGAGCGCGTAGAGCGGCTCGGGTATGCCGGCGAGATAGGCATTCATGCCATGCGCAATATCATTGGCCATTTGCGGCTGGGCCGCGGCGATCAGGCCCATCGGGATCGCCCACAGCAGCAGCGCATACATCACGTAAAGGAAACTCGGCCGCGCGCGGCTGGTCCAGGGATCGGTCGATTGCGCTTCGGCGACGATGGCGGACAGCTGGGTCTTGAGCGTTTCCATTTCCTGGCTGCCCTGCAGCTTTAGCAGTTCGAGCTTCGCCTGGTCGCGCGCCTGCGGATCGGGAATGATCTTGTCGATCAGCTTCGCGATGGGGCTGATCAGACCTTCGATAATGGACATGCCGTTCTCCGATTTGATGAAAACCAAATCGGGATATTAACCAAATAGGAATATTGTAGGAAAGAGCTAAATACCTGGTACTTCGTCATGCTGAACCCGTTTCAGCATCCATAAGCACGGCACCCTAGTTAAGGCGCCAGACGATAGGCACCAGCAGAGTCGTAACGCCCGCGGGCGGCGCGGGAAGGCGTCCGATACCCGTTACGACCGACCGTGCTTCCCGGTCGAGAATGTCGGAACCGGAGCTTTGCGTGAGCTGAACCTGATTGATCTTGCCATCGGCGGCAAGCATCAGGCGCAGGCGAGTCGTGCCTTCTTCGCCGCGGATCTGCGCCGAACGCGGATAGTTCTGATGGCTTGCGATCAGTCGAGCGACCGCGCCCTGCCATGCCGTTGGAGCATCGGCCCTTGCTTGCAAGGGTGCAATCATCGCCGCGAAGGCCAGGAGTGCTGAGACGGTCTTCTTCACTTTCACTTTATCCTCTTTTTCCATTCAGTCGTCCTGAACGGATCAAAATTTCCCGATGTATTCATAGCGTGACTCGGTAAATAAATGGTGAGCGAGTGTCGCCTCAGGCGGCGCGGACCGACGCAAGGAAACTGTCGATTTCCTTTTGCAGTGCTTCGGTCTGCCGGCTCACTTCTTCGGCGGCAATTCGCGCGGTTTCCGCTGCATCCCCGCTGATGGAAACGCCTTCCTGAACGCGCCTGAGATGTCCCGTCACCTGACTGGTGCCCGTTGCCGCAAGCGTGGTGTTTCGGGCGATCTCGGCGGTCGTCGACACCTGCTGTTCCACCGCGATCGCGACACTGGCCGCCAGGACGCCCATCTCGCTTATGACCTGGCCGATCTCGTTGATCGCCTGCATCGCCGTCTGGCTGATGTTCTGGATCGAGCTGACCCGTTCGCTGATGTGCGCGGTGGCGGACGCGGTTTGCTGAGCAAGCGACTTCACTTCGGCGGCGACGACCGCGAAGCCGCGTCCCGCCTCTCCCGCGCGGCTCGCTTCGATCGTGGCGTTGAGCGCGAGCAGGTTCACCTGCTGGGCGATGTTGTGGACCAGCGAGACGACTTCGCCGATTTCGGCCGCATCGCGCGCGAGCGACGTCACGATCTCGTCGGTCTGGCCGACCCGGTCGACCGCACGGGACGCGAAGTGCGACGATTCGAGAACCTGCTTTGAGACCTCGGCCAGCGACAGGCTCATCTCCTCCGTCGCGGACGCGATCGTTGCGGTGCTGGAACTGGCTTCGACAGCGGCATCGGTGACGGCCGCGGCGATTTCCTTGCTCGATGCGACGGTGCTCGCGACCCGTTGCGCGCCCGCGTCGATTTCAAGCGCCGCCTGGGCAACCGTGTCCATGGCGCGGGCAACCTGATTTTCAAAACGGACGGCAAGTTCTGCCAGCATGCGGCGTTTGGCCTGTTCCGCGTCCGCCTGCGCGGCCTGACGCTCCTCGATGCTTCGCCTTTCGGCGTCCATCGCCAATTGATCGGCGCGATGCTTCGCCGCGATGCTCTCCGCCTCTTCGCCCTGGAGACGCTGTACTTCGATGGCGTTGAGGCGGAAAACCTCGAGCGCGCGCGCCATGTCGCCGACTTCGTCCGCGCGTTCCGTAAACGCTGCCTGGTGGTCGAGTTGCCCTTTCGCAATCCGCTCCATGTCATCGGCGATTTCCAGGATCGGACCGGTAACCGCGCGGCGAAAAACGATGTTGGCGAGAACGACGAACAACAAGCCGAGGCTGCTCAGCAGCAGCGACAACGTCAGCAACCCGCCCAGCTTCAGGCGAGCGCTGCTTGCGGCCCCGCTTTGAATGGCATCAACCTCCGCGCCAATTCTGTCCACGACGCGCCCGACGCTCTGTGCGTGCCCTACCAGAAGGCGGTCGAGCTCGACACGCCGCGCGCCGGTCAACTTGACGGTGTCAAGAAAAGCGATGTCATAGTTGATCAGGCGTTTGATGACGCCGTCCGCCTCCGCGAGAAGCTTTGGATCCTGGGTCGCGTCGTAGAGTTCGTTGAGAACGCTCTCAAGTGCCAGAGACTGTTGCTTGGCGGCAGCGATGTTGTCCTTGCTTGGGTCCGAGATAAAATGCTCCATATCGATTCGCACGAGCGAATAGGCAGCGCTTGCCTCACGGGCTTTGGCCGCCACCTTTTCCTGGCCAGCCAGGCTTGCATTTTCGGCAAGACGGTTGAGCGCGGTCTGGATGGCGCCACCTTCGACGTGGATTTTTTCGCGAACCTGATTGTTGACCGCATTTTGCGTCTTGACGAGTTGCTCGAACATTTTCGGGGTTTCTGCCGCCGCGTCAGCCGCGGCATGCAGGAGCTTGACCTGCTCGTCGTTCAATGCGGCATCGGATGCCTTCTGAACCGCGTCGGCGGCGTGGGCCACGGCATTGCGTGCCGTGGTCTCCGTCTTCGAATTGCCGGTCAGCGCATAGGCTTTCACCTTGTCGCTCGATTCCACGACCGCGATTCGCGCATTGAGCAGCAGCCGCTGCTGTTTCACGACGCCGTTGAGGTCCGCAACATCGACCAACGCGCTCGATACGCCCGTAAACGATGCGATTCCAAGGATCAGGAGGAACAGCCCCTGGATACCAAAGGCGATTTTCGCCGTGCGGCCCAGTGAGGTCTTGCCGACCTTTTTCGAGAGGATTTCGGTGGCTTTGCCGGACACGGCGAACAAACGGACCCGTATCGCGGTATTCCTGACGCGATCGCTTACTTTCTGAAGCAATTCTGCATGGTTCATATATGGGCATCCGCACTTAGTCTTTCGTTCTATTAGCGCGAGAGGGTTAATGAACTCGTAAGTGCGTAAGTGCTGCTACCAACGGCTTAAATAGCGACAACGATAAATTCCGCCCCGCGCCCCGTTGCGCTCCGGCACCAGAAGGTCTTATGCGGCGGGCGAGACCCCGTAGCTCAACTGGATAGAGCACCTGCCTTCTAAGCAGGATGTTGCGTGTTCGAGTCACGCCGGGGTCGCCAGCATGCAATGATCGACGGTTTTTCAGCGGTCGGTATTCTGGTCGGGGCGACAGGATTCGGTCTACGCCCGTTGCTGCCTGTGAGGCAGTCATGCACGACGGTGAAACGAAAGACGCGTCGAGCTTCGATGTGAAGCGCGTGGCAGCGACATTTGGCTGCTCCGCGCTCAACAGAAGAGGGCTTACCCATTTAAAATTGCAATCTCTCGTCAGTGCGCCGTTGGGTTGCCAGCGCCTCGTTGACGGCAATGGCAAGAGTTTCCATTCGATATGGCTTGCGCACGACGGGAAAACCCTGTGACCCCGCTGCCGTAATCCGATCACTATAGCCGGTCGTCAAGATGATCGGCAATTTCGGGCGGCGCTGTTTGAGCTTTTCGGCGAGCTCAAGCCCGGTCATCCCCGGCATTACCACGTCGCTGAAGACAATGTCGAATCGCGCTCCGCCCTCCGCGAGACGTAACGCTTCCGGGCCGTTGCGCGCGCGGACAACGATATGTCCCAACTCGCCGAGCAGTGTTTCGGCGAGGTTGCCGACATCTTCATTGTCTTCGACCAGCAGGATGTGTCCGGCCGGTTCCTTTGCCACTTCCGGCTGCTCAACCTGTTGCGCGGCCGGTAGCGGCTGGTCGCTTGCCGGCAGCAATATCGTCAGCGTCGTACCCCGCCCGACTTCGCTGTCGATCCGCGCCTCCCCGCCCGATTGCGCGGCAAATCCATAGACCTGACTTAACCCCAGCCCGGTTCCCTTGCCGACCTCCTTGGTCGTAAAGAAAGGCTCGAATACGTGCTTGAGCTGATCCGGCTCTATCCCACTACCCTCGTCCTCGATGGTAACCGCGACGGCGTGTTGCCGCTCAACCGCTTCCCCATCCGTGACGTTGCGGGTGCGAATGGTGATCTGGCCGCCGTCCGGCATGGCGTCGCGGGCGTTGACGATGATGTTGAGGAGTGCCGCTTCGAACTGCCCCGGATCGACCTCCGCCGGTAGCAGCGCCTGTTCGAGATGCGTGCTGAGTATGATGTTGGGGCCGAGCGTGGGCTGGAGCATGGCCAACATCGTGAGAATATGGTGGTTGAGATCGAGTACTTCCGGCCTGAGCGGTTGACGCCGCGCGAAAGCAAGCAATTGTCCGGTCAACAACGCCCCCCGCGTGGAAGCCTCGATGATCGCGTTGGTAAAGCGTATGCGTTTTTCCTCGGACAAGCCCGGCCGTTGGAGGATATCAGCGGAGCCCTGGATCACCGCAAGTAAATTATTGAAATCGTGCGCAATACCGCCTGTGAGCTGGCCCAGCGCTTGCATCTTCTGGGCTTCCCGGAGCTGTTCTTCCGTGCGACCGCGTTCTTTCATCTGGAACTGGAGTTCGCGATTGGCGTCGGCAAGAGTCCGGTTGACGCGCCCAAGCGCTGCCTGACCATAGCCCAGCACAGCAAGAACCAGACAGGTCATCACCACGAGCAGCGCGATCATCGCATAGCGGGCCAAACGGCGCGAAAGAGGATCGATGGCGCCGGCAAGGTAAACGGTGCCGATCTTCGCGCCGCTTCGCATCACCGGAGCGGTCGCCCGAACGAGCCCGCCGTTTGATGATCTCGCCTCCGAAAAATGGAGCGGTAACAATGCTTGCGTCCGCGCGTATCCTGCGAAACGGTCGCCGCTAGCGCCGTAGATCCCCGCCACCTGCACTTGCGGATTCGCCCGCAGAGCATCGGCGGATTCCTGTGCGGCGGCCCGATCGCCAAAATCGAGTGCGGCGGTAACGCTTGCCGCCAATATTTCGGCTTGCACCTGAGTGGCGCGCTGTTGTTCATGCCGGTAGCTTTGTTCGTTCTCGTAGATCATCCACAAGCCGGCAAGCAGCAGTATCAGCACGGCCAGCGGCACCACTATGGCAAGGCCACGACGCTCGAAGATGGAAGCAAAGCTCATGATGTTCGCGCCCTTGGTTTCACGCTGATCGCGAGGCTCAGCAACCGCGCGCTGATGGCAAGATTGTTGCGCCCTGCCAAAGCGTCGTCGATGTGGAAGCGCACGCGCCCATCCTTCAGTGCGAAGTGAACCATTCCGCGATCTGCGCCAAGACTGGCATCCGTCACGGTGAGTATCGGCTTTCCACGCAGGGCATCCTGCATCGCGGCGGGTTTCTGCTTGGCCGAGCCGCCCAAAAACGCGATTTGACAATGTTCGGCATCCGCAGTGCTATCAATCCGGCGCACACGGACGGGATGCTGGTCGACATATTGATGGGCCGCTGTTTCATCGAGCTCGCGGCCAAACGGATCCCGGCCGATGATGCAAAGTTCGAACGGATCATTGGGCGCGGCGATTGTACCGGACGGCCAGTTCACATACGCGGCGAATTTGGGCAAGAAGGCCGCCTTCACCTGGGTTTCCAGCGGTGCGGTCTGCGCTATCGCGGTTGCCGCGAGTGTGGAGGCGGCAAACAGCAGAACGAAGCCGAAAAAGATGCGGTAAAGGTTGCCTCTAGCCATCAGATGCGGATTTTCGTTCCGACATAGGCGCTATGTTTCACGGTCGTCTCCCGTCGGTATTTCCGCGTTCGTCGCCTCATCATCTTGACAGCCCAATAGCGTCTCAATTTCGAACATGCCGCGCACGAATACTACCAAGACCGCCGTCATGCTCCTGCGATCGCGGTACCGTTAGAATTTCCATCGCGTAGCAACAAACACGCTTCTTCTTATTCTGACCCCAACGGGGCCGACCTGTAATGTGTTCGCAATTGTACCGAATTCCGTGTGATAGGCGTGAAGAAGATTCGACCCGGTCACCGAAATATCGAGCTTGTCTGAAGCCGCCCAGGCGATCCTGGCGCCCAGCTCCACATAGGCGGGGGAGGGCGGTGCAGGCAATGCGCCGATCCGGCGAAGATCAAGGTTCAGCGTGACGCTCCGGCCCAGATCCATCGCGGAACGCAGCGAGAGCTGATATTTCGGATCGTTCCCGGCAATTTGTAGCCCGCCCACACCAAGGTTGCCTGGTTTGAAGCGCAAGTCTTTATGAAGCCAGTTGGCACCCCCGGTGAGGCGCCACCAGTCGGTTACGCTGTAGTTCGCCCAAAATTCAACGCCGTAGGTTTCGCCCTCCATGCCGTTTCCAAAGAAGAGCGGAAAATTGCCATTTGTAGGCTCGGCACTGCGCAGGTTTGGATAGACGTTGTAAAAAGTCGAGATCGAAAAAGATAGATTCGCCAGGGGCTGGGCACGGTAGCCGAGTTCATAGGCGGTCACCTTGACGGGCTGCATATTGCCGCCGGTTATCGTTAGAATCGAACCCGTGCGTTGGGTAACATCGCGATCAAGCCGGGAAGGGACGCGCACGGCGCGGGATGCCGCAAACCAAAGCAGACTGGTGTCTGTGACCGCCCATGCCAAACGCGCGTTCGGCATGAACTCGACGCCGGTGTAGGGCTCGTCCTCGATTTTGATGCCGGCGATAAGCTTGAGCTTGTCCGTAAGGGAGAAGGAGTCCTGCAGGAAAAGATTCCAAAGCTTGAATGTGCGGCTCTGCGGGACGAACTGCACTTGTTGCCCCGCCGAAAGAACGGTCGGAAAATCGTCGCTCAGCACGCGATATCCACCGCCCCAGACGATCTGATGATCACCGAGCGAAAAGTTATGCTGGGCCTGAATATCGTAAGTATCGAGACGGTTCGCGAAACTGCGGGGAACCGAGACGTTGATATGGTCGTAATAGGCTTGAACCTGCAGGCTCGATCCGCCGTCCATCGCATGGGTCCATCGGGCCAGTAGATTACGTCCCGATATCGCTTCATCCACAGTGCTGAGCTGCTGCTCGGACCCGTCATAGATGTCGCCCTGAACAGTGATCAGATCACTGGCCGGCTCCCAGTCCACCCGAAATCCGCCCTGCACTTTATCCCAGGCATCGCGTGCATTCGCGCCTGTACCGTCGGCATTCTTATCCCAGTGTTTGAAGCCCCCGACATAGGCGCGGTAGCTCAGGTCGTCGGCTATTTTCCCGCCATATTGCAGCCTGCCTCTGATCTCGGTGTTACCACCTCCGAGCTCCACCGTAGCGCCCTGGGTGTCGCTGGATTTGCGGGTGATGATGTTGATCACGCCGTTGACGGCATTCGCCCCCCATAAGGTTCCGCCGGGGCCGCTGACCACCTCAATCCGTTCGATATTCTCGGGCGGCACCTCTTGCAGGTCCCAGTTCACCCCTGACGAAAAGGGCGTGTATATGCTGCGTCCATCCACCAGCACCAACAGCTTGTCGGCGGCGCCACCGTTGAATCCGCGCGCCGAAATCGCGTGACGGCTGGCGTTGATCTGCGCCACTTGAAGGTTCGGTGCGAGACGCAACATTTCCGGAACGCTGGTGGCTCCAGACCTTATGACGTCCTCATGGGTTATAACGTAGATCGCCGCGGGCGCATCGCTCAAGGGTTGCGCGGTCTTTGAAACCGAGGTCACCTCGATCTGGGCAAGTTGCTCGATCGACATGTTGCTGAGATCGAGTGCAGCCTCGGCTCGTGCCGACAGCAACGACAGGCTGGCCAGCGCAACCCCCCAAGTGCAGCCACGCAGCGAATATTGTTGCCGATCAATCGACATTATCCAACATCGTCCCTGTCCGATGCTCTCCCTGTTTCAAGGTAATGCGCAGTTACCGCTCAGCCCGTCAAGCTTTGGAATATATTGCCTTGTCACGATTAAACCTAAATCAAGCTCATGGAACTGAAGAGGAAAATTGAACTCGATGCTGTCGAATAGGTCCTGACCCTAGAGCGCCCAGCCCGGATGCCGCGCGGGACGTGCGCGAGCTGCATCTCGATCCAGTCGGACGAAAATTCGTCCGCCCCGTTTAGCACCGTGCTGGCAAGCCGCGGAAACCGTGAACGGCTAGGTATCTCGTGAGGCGGGAGTTCTGTAAAATACCTGATTTATAGGCGTTCTTTAGTACATCATCATCGGATGATCTGAGTGGTTGTGCACCTTATTTCTGGTCAGTGACGACAGGATTCGAGATTCATGGTGTGAGGCTAAGATACCCTACGGCCGATGTAGCAAGGTAATTTTGTTACCAACAAATCTACCAACAGCCGGATTGTGCCGGCGGATGCTCTTTGTTCCTCCGAGGGGCGTCCCGGACCGCGAGCGTCGAAGCTCGACCTTATGCAATTTTGTGTGCGCTGGCTCGCCCGTCACACCCCTAATGTGCAGGTCTATCTGGCGAGCGCCATGACCGCACAGGACATAATAGACACCGGCGCGAACCGGATTGTGATCGCGACCGGATCGCACTGGCGCCGCGATGGCGTCGCGCGCTATCACCGCTCCGCGATCGCCGAACTCGACGGTTCGGCGTTGTTCACGCCGGATGACGTGATGGATGGCGTGGAGATTTCCGGACCGGCCATCTCTATGACGACGACTATTACTATATGGGCAGCGTCGTCGCCGAGAAGCTGCGGTTGCAAGGTCTGGACGTAACCCTCGTCACACCGGCGCCGCTTGTTTCCGCCCGGACCGTCAACACGCTGGAGCAGATGTGCATCCCGAACTGGATCGGGAGGCATGGGGCGATGAGGTTCCGTTCCTGCGGGAGAACGCCCAGCTGGGGCAATGGCAGTGATCGGACATGGTTACGTTGCTGGGCAACGGTTACGCAACCGCAACTGGCTTCGCAATCCGGCGTGGGACGCCCATGCTCGATCGGGGTCGGGCAGGAGCCTTGCAACCATGAAGTCTGTTAAGGAAATCGGCATGGATGAGCGCATGACTTCGTCTTCGGGCAAGATCGGCCGGTTGCTTCCGGTGGCGGCTCTGGCGGCGTTGATTCTGGCGGTGGGCGGTTGTGGGATCCGAAGCGATCCGACCACCGAGACGCAGAACACGCCGGGGACATCGTACAAGCCGATTGCGAGCATTAAGGAGCTAATGGAGTCAACCGTCGATCCGGCGGCGGACGGGGTGTGGGATGCGGTGGGCATCATCTCCAACGCTTCGGGTGTCGTCAAGCATGAGCCGCGCACCGATGAGGAGTGGCGCGGGGTACGCCGTCACGCGATGACCCTGATAGAATCGATGAATCTGATGATGATGCCCGACCGCCCTGCCGCTCCGCACGGAACGAAGGGTGGACTGGGCGAACTTGAGCCGCAGCAGATCGACGCGGCGATCAAGGCCAACCGGCCGGATTTCGATTTTTTCGCCGGTGCGGTGCGTGACAGCGCCTTCGATGCGCTCAAGGCCATCGATCGCAAGGACCCGGCGGCTCTGACCCGGATCGGCGGGGACATAGACCAGCGCTGCGAGGCCTGCCACGTCACCTACTGGTATCCGAACTCCGCACGCCCGGCGGAATAACGGCCGACCCAATACGAGCCCGTTGGCGGTGGCTTTCGTCTAGCGCTATTTCGATGCCGACCGCGAAGCGTCGTCGATGATGTAGCGCCAGCCTCCGTCGGCCTGTTTGCGCATCACTTCGATCCCACCGCCAGTCAGTTCCTGCCCGACACCGTCGGCATTGGTGAAATTCATTCGCCAGCGGTTAGTCGTCAACGCGACGTCCTGGTAGACAACGTGCCGGCGATTGCCGAGAACGATCTGCGGCTTGAGGCTCAGGGTTGTCTCCACGGGGTGCGGCGGCTAGCGCCTTGCGGTGACGTGGCCAACTCGCCACCGTCCAAACCGCACGCGGCAGCTCGGCCGCCCATAGCAGCTTGGACGGCGCGCACGGGGTGTCAGGCACGCTCACTTCGCCGTTTCGGTCAAGCTGACATAGTCGATCTTGCCTGTTCCCAACACGGGTAGTGCATCGAGAACGCGAATGTCTCGCGGGATCATCAGTTCGGTCACGCCATTGGCCTTGCACCACGCCTGCAAAGCCTTCTGCGTGGCACCCTTCGCGGTGGTGAACAGGACGAGCTGTTCGCCCTTCTTGGGATCGGGCTTGGTGACGACGGCGTGCTCGGCTCCGGGGAAGGCCGCCGAGGCATAGCCCTCGACCGCAGGCAGCGAAATCATCTCGCCGCCGATCTTGGCGAAGCGTTTGGCGCGGCCGCGGATGGTCACGAAGCCCGGCTCGTCGATGGTGACGATGTCGCCGGTGTCGTGCCAGCCTCCCTCTGGTGGCTGGAGCTTGCCCGGTTCGCTCGCGAGCATGTAGCCGGCCATGATGTTCGGGCCGCGAATATAGAGCCGACCGCCCTCTGTGATGCCGGGGACATCGTCGAGCCGCGCTTCGATCGCGGGGAGCAGGCGACCGACGGTGCCGGCCCTGAAATGCATCGGCGTGTTGACTGCGATCACCGGCGCCGCTTCGGTCGCGCCATAGCCTTCGAGGATGCGCAAGCCGAATTTCTCGGCATAGACCTTGCGGGTCTCGTCACGCACCCGCTCGGCGCCCGCGAAGATGTAGCGCAGCGAATAGAAGTCGTAACTGTGCGCCATCCGCGCATAGCCCGACAGGAAGGTGTCGGTGCCGAACAATATGGTCGCGTTGGCGTCATAGGCGAGCGCCGGGACGATCCGGTAATGGAGCGGGCTCGGGTACAAGACGGTGCGGATGCCGTTGAGCATCGGCAGCAAGGTGCCGCCGGTCAGGCCGAAGCTGTGGAACACCGGTAGCGCATTCAGCACCACGTCGCTGGTATTGAAATCGATGCGGGCGGCGAGCTGGGCGCAGTTGGACAGCAGGTTGCGGTGGGTGAGGACGACGCCCTTCGGCACGCCCTCCGATCCGCTGGTGAACAGGATCACGGCGGGGGCATCCGGCGAGACGCGCAGCTTGGCATGGCGGGCGGCGGCGCGCTTGTAACGGAGCAGCGCCCAGAGCTTTTCGACGCCGCCGATCGTCGCGCCGATATCTTCGAGATAGACGATGCGGCGGCCATCGGCGGTCAGGGCTGCGACAAGATCCTCCAACTTCGCCTGCTCGACGAAGGCGCGGGCAGTGACGATGGTCTCGATCGCGGCTGTCGTGCAGGCCGAGCGCATGTTGGCGAGCCCCACGGTGAAGTTGAGCATCGCCGGCACGCGGCCGATTGCTTGCAACGCGAAGAAGGCAGCGGCCACACCGGTGACGTTGGGCAGCAGTAGCCCGACCGCCGCGCCCTGCCTCGTGTCCTGCGCCAGCCGCTTGCTCAGCAGGACGGCGGCGGTGATCAGGCGAGCATAATTCATCGGGTCGCGTTTGACGTCCTCGACCACCAACGTCTTGCCGCCGTGCAGCGCACTCGCATCGCACAGGGCGGTGAAGAGCGTGCGTTGGGTGTCCGACGTATCGAAGATCATCCGGCTCATCTCGTCATAGAGACGGCGGCCGGCGATGGCACGGCGTTCCTTGGCGCTCATTTCGCCCTCGACGGCGAAGCGGCGCGGCGGCAACACGGTGATCGAGATCTTCGGGAACCAGCGCTGACGCACCTTGCCCTTCATCCTCGAGAAAGGGGTATATTGGGGGCCATCGAGCCGCGCCGGGACGATCGGCGCGTCGGCCTTGTCGGCGACCATGCCGGGGCCGTCGAACACCTTCATCAGCGCGCCGGTCACGGTGATGCGGCCTTCGGGGAAGATCACCAGCGTGCGCCCCTCGCGCACCGCCTTGACCATGGCCTTGGCCGCCATCGGGTTGGTCGGATCGACCGGAAACGCATGGAACAGGCCGAGGAAGGGCTTGATCCACCAGCTCTTCGCGATGTGGGTATTGACCGCGAAGGTCGGCTTGCCGGGTAGGAAGGCGCCGAGCAGCAGGCCGTCGAGGAAGCTCAGATGATTGACCACCACGACGGCGCGCTCGCCGGGCTTCGGCATACGCTCGATGCCGGTCATCTCGACGCGGTATAAGAGTTTCAGCACGCCGCGAATGACCGATTTGAACAACGTTTCCGGCAGCAGCCAGACGCTGATCAGCGCGACGACCAGCGTGGCGAGGCCGAGCGTGAGAATCAGTCCCGGTATGTCCGTACCACTCGCCAGCAGCGCGGTGATGGCCAGCACGGCGACGACGGTGACGCCTGCATTGACGATATTGTTGGCGGCGATGATTTGCGAGCGTTCCTCGGGCGGGCTGTGGATCTGGAGGATCGCGTAGAGCGGCACGATGAACATGCCGCCCGAAAGTGCGATCACGCCGAGATCGATCAGGATGTGGATCGCGCCGGGGGTGGCGAGGAACTGCGAAACATTTGCCCCGGCGGTGTGGACCGCGAAACCGCTGGTCGAGAAGGACAGGTCAATCAGGCCTCCCGCCAGCACCAATGCCGAAATAGGGACGTAGCGGGCCGAGACCTCGCCCTTGAGCAGTTTGTTGACGATCACCGATCCGATGGCGATCGCCAGCGAGAAGACAATCAGAAACAGCGTCGCCACTTCCTGCTTCGCAGCCAGCGTGCCGCTGACCAGCGGCGCGAATTCGGAGACGAGCACGGCGCCCGCCGCGAAGAACCAGCTGATGCCGAGAATCGAGAGCCAGACGCCACGGCCGTGTTTCGCGGTCTTCAGGATCTCCCAAGTGCCCTTGAAAATGTTCCAATCGACATGATGATGGTCGCGGATCGGCGGGGCAGTCGGGATCGCGAGCGCGGCGACATAGCCCAGCGCCGCGAGGCCCATTGCCGCCATCCCGGCTTCCCACGCGGGAATCCAACCCGCCAGCAGTTGACCGCCCAGGATCGCAAGGAAAGTGCCACCTTCGATCAAGCCGGTGCCGCCCATGATCTCGGTCTCGCGCAGATGCTGGGGCAGGATCGAATATTTGACCGGGCCGAACAGGGTGGAATGCAGTCCCATCAGGAACAGGCAGGTCAGCAGGATCGGGATCGACTGTATCGAGAAGCCCGCCAGCGCGAGCGTCATGATCCCGACCTCGGCGAGCTTGATCCAGCGGATCAATCGCGCCTTGTCGATCATGTCGGCAAGCTGCCCGGCCAGCGCGGAAAACAGGAAATAAGGCAGGATGAACAACCCCGTCGCGATTGCGGCGAGTAGCTCGGCCTTGTCCGGCTCAGTAGCGAAGATGCCGAAATTCGCGAGAAAGAGCATCGCGAACTTGAGCAAATTGTCGTTGAACGCGCCCAGGAACTGGACGACGAACATCGGGCCGAATCGGCGCTTCGCGAGCAGGGATATATCTGGTGCGGACACGGAACGATCCTCAGTTTTGCGGTGAGTGCCGTAGCAATAAAGGGTCAGGCAAGCGTTAATCACCAGTTGGCATTAGCGTGGACAGTCTATTCGACTTCGATCTGCGTCACCCGATAACGCAACGTAGAAATACCGTTGGCCGGCACCTGCGCCTTCCATAGCGGGCGCCCATTTTTCTTAGCCATCCGGGCTGATGTGCGCTCGACCTTCTCATCGTCATCCACGTGCAGATCGCCCTCGAACGTAATCGGCCAACGATTGGCATTGCTCACGCTCAGTTCGAAGTCTCGCCAACGGTTACGCTTTCTGTCCTCCGGAGCGGTAATGTCATTGCCATCGACGCGGACCTGCGTGGCGGCTGCAATCACGGCTTCCACTGCCTGGCCTACAGCTCGATCACCGATGCCACCCTCGCCGATGAGCATCTGCTCATTCTGAAGCGGTTCGAAAACAGCGACGGGTCCGGCTGGCAGCGCAATTCCGAGCCCGTCTTCCAGTTTGTTCTGGGCGCGGAGCGTAAGTGCGACCTCCGAGGGATCACCATCGAAGATGTCGGCGGTGTAGACAATCGCAACCTTGACATCGCGCTTCTCGAACATCGCAACCTGCTTCTGCGCGTTCGATGCTACACTGGTGGGAACGGGCATTCGGTAAAGCTTCAGGTCGCCTAATCCTTCGGCGACGACGGTCACCGGTGCATCCATTTTGCTTTCCTGCCGACGCATAGCCGTGACGATGATGTCGCCGACATCGCCCTCCATCATTGGAGCAACCATCACGGGCGACCGGTAGATCGGTACCGGTCGGAAGAAGCAGCGAAACTCCAGCCGCTCCGCCCGCCATCCCGCATAGTCACGCTCATCCTCGCGATTGACCTCACCGCCGACGACCGCCGTTTCAGCGTCCGTAAAGCTGGTCGGATCGCTACTCGCCAGCGTAACCCAAGCGCTGACGTCGGCTCGCTTGCTCCCTTCCTGCATTCTGACGACGTAGTTGGTTTGCCAGTCAAATCCCCAGGCGAGATAGGAAAGCGAAAGCGTAACTCTGGCCGAGGCAGGCGCCTCGGTCTCGATCGACAGGGTGGGACGGGCCGAAAGACCTTCGGGAAGACCGGAATAGACAAGTGCATCATTGAGAGGCCCGCAATTGGCGGCTTCAAACCCTTCACGGGTCTGCACGAGCACTGATCCTTCTGGGCCCGATCGGATAACGGCGCGCTCTTCCGTCGTCTTGCCGCTTTTGCGGTGCTGGCGGCGTAGGATGACGGGTCGGCCGAGGGAACGCGCGTAAAGGCTGCCGGGCGACAGGAGGTCAGCGTCCAGATTCTTTTCCCGGACACCGGCAGGCAATCCACTGACCATCACGCTCTCCGGAAGCATCCCGCCGGCCACGCCTTCGAAATGAATGGTTGCGGAGCCGGCAGGAAGATCGAGCGTTCGTTTTTCAGTGATCAGTGCATAGCCTTCGAGCCAATCCGCATCCATGGCATTGCCGGGTCCTCGGCCAGGAGCGCGATAGATAGTGACCGCTACACTGTCAGGCGCCGAAGAGATGACGATGGGCGGGGCTGCAAAGGATGCGCTTGGAAGGCACGCAAGCACCGAGGCAGCACTTATCCAAGCCGAGAGATGTCGGAGGCATGAGCAAAAGGATAGGCGGCTGAGCCGAGGCATCGCTTGGGTTAGTAGCGGGTGTCGAACTGCGCAGTTAGAACGGTCTCGCCGTTTGCGGGCACATTGACCATCCATACCCGCTCGTCACGCGATCGTTGCGAACCCTTGATGCTTTCGCTCGGCACGCGGGTGTCGTGCCACCAGTTATCGAGGCCGGACTGGACTACCTCAACGGTCACCGGCTGCGGACGCGCATTGGTAATCTTGTAGGACATAGAAGATCGCCAATAGGTTATGGTCCGATCCACCGTGAACTCCGTGGTCTTGCCCGCTTCCGTGATGCGATAGCGTGCGGAGCGCTCCCATTCATCACTTTGGATACGCTCACGCTTCTCCATAGTGGGCTGCACCTTCACGTCGAACGCTTCGCCGGTCTTCACGGCGAGGGTGGATCCCATGGGCGTGTGATCGATGCTGTTCTCACCGATAAACTGCGGCTGGCCGCGTCCATCGCGCATGTAAACCCGCACGATACCGGCCGGCAGCGCATCGCCGAGACCACCTTCGCGCGATGACGAGAACCGCAGCACCGTGTCACAGCTGACAGGGTTGTCCTGCCGCCCAAGCCAGTCATTTCGGAAGAAATAGCCCTTGGTGGCCGGCGCACCAGCAACGTCGAGGAAACTCACCTGCTTCTGCTGCGCGTTCGCGATCGTGGGACGTCCTGCGATCGGATAGACATAGAAGTCTCCCAGTCGTTCTCGGTCGGCGCTCTCGGTTCCTGGGCGATTCCCTGAAGGTCCACGTGGTGAGCCACGCGACGATCCGTAATTTTGACCGCTGGCCTGACCTACCGCTCCTGCGACCAACAGCGTTCGGGCATCCTTGAAGGTCGTGCCGCTATTGTTGGTGAGCGTGATCCAGCCCTGGACGTCGATTTTCCCAGCCTGTTCGTCGAACAGTGCAACATAGTCCGCCTTCCACCCGAACCCTCGCGATAGATAGCTCAGTGTTACCGGCCGGGCGCCTGCAGTCGTCGTATTGAGAGTGACCGAAAGGGTCGGAGATGCGCGCAGATTTGGCGGGAGGCTCGAAAAGACGACGCGGGCGCCGTAATTGCCCAGGACCTCGATCCGCTCGCCAATCCGTACGATCGTGCCGCCATTATTGGCCAGCACCTGCGCCGTCTCGCGGGTCTCGGCCCCCGTCGCAGGATTGACGCGCACGAGGGTCACCGTCTGGCCGACGGCCTTGTCCATCAGCTTGTCCGGCGACAGCAGATCATAGTCGAAATTCTGCTCGACTATGCCCGTGCCGGAGGCTGAAAGAGTAACGGTCTCGGGACGGATTTGTGCGGATACGTCCGGGAATTCCTGCCGGCTCCTCCCTACGGCAAGAGTGAGAGAGCGTTTATCCTGAATGAGGGCAAGATCGTTGTTGTAGATCGTGACCGACAGATCGCCTTGTGCGGACTGGGCGTGACCGATGGTCGGTAACGCAAGTCCCAAGATGACTGCCCTAAGCATTATAATACGCATTGCCCCTCCCTGCGCTCACTATCCCGAGACTATGATGCCCGCTGGATTGATACCAGCGTCAAATATCTTGAAGAGGCTCGATAGTCCTAAACTAAACCACTAGGCGGTGCTTACAATGCGGCCACGCGGCGCTTTGATCGCTACTTGGTCGCATTGCCGTCAATTTTCTGTTGTCGTGAATGGTTATTTTCCCAAGCTTTCAGGTCTGATCTAATCTCCGCTTGCAATTCCCGCCGGATGAATGTACTTTGCATTGTAGAGTTGTCTGATATGTAGAGTTGATGCGATGACCGATATAGAATCCGCCCTGTCAGACATCGGCCGCATTCGCGATCAGCTGGCCGCGAGCACCCGCTTCCAGGGGTTCACACCGACCGTGATCGCCTTGACGGGCTGCCTCGCGATTGCGCTGGCAGCACTTCAGACGGTTCAAAGCGGACTTTCTGACCAACCCATTCTGCTGTTCGTCACATGGATTTTATTGGCGCTGATTTGCGCCTGCCTGATTGCAACCGACGCGATCGCGCGTGCCCGGCGGCTGCACCGGGCGATGGCTGACACTATGCTCAACACGACGCTTCGCCATTTCCTGCCTGTCTGCGCTGCAGGCGGGGTCATTGCGTTCATCCTGCTCACTCGCGCTCCGCAAGTGGTGTGGACGTTGCCCGGTTTATGGCAAATCCTTGTCTCGATCGGCGTGTTCGCGGCGCTGGCCAATCTGCCCAGACTCACCGTCCTCGTGGCAGGATGGTATTTTCTGTGCGGCGCCGTTTCGCTGACATTGGCAAGTGGCAACGGACTGGCTTCCCCATGGATGATGGGGCTGCCGTTCGGGATCGGCCAACTGCTGGCCGCCTTGGTTTTCCATAACGCCTCCAAAGGAGGCCTGCGTGGCTGAGAGCAGGAAGGCCGCCCCTTTCGCGTTCGATGGACTGGACCGGGTGTTCCACGAAAAGGCGCGGCTCGGCATTCTTACATCTCTGGCCGGTCATCCCGATGGCCTCGGCTTCACCGAGCTGCGTCAGCTGTGCGGGCTGACCGACGGCAATCTCAGCCGGCATATGCAGGTGCTCGAAGAAGCTGGTCTCGTGGAGTTGACCAAGGGCTATGAGGGCAAACGGCCTCATACCAGCTGCCGGCTGACCGAACAGGGTCGGGTCCGCTTCACTGAATATCTTCGAGTCCTGGAACAGGTGTTGCGAGACGCTGCAAAGGCCGCTCGGCAAAACGAAAAGCGATCCCTCTTGCCCGGCACGACGTAGGAACAGAGCAACTTTCCAAGGCAGGCGGAGCATACAGGGGAAGCGTCTGCCCAAATTTTATGAGGACACTCTGTAATGCAAAGCTGTTTGAGAAGCAGAACATCTATAGTCCGCCAAGATGCGACGGCCGTACCACTATTACGCAATGGGCCAATCACCAGGATCAGGCAGAAGCGAACATTGTGGGCGTGGGGCCTGATTAGCCTGTTGTCGATAGCGATCGGTTTGCTGCCTAATGCCGATCCCGTCCGCAGCTTCATGCTCGGACTTTGCTGGCCGGGAGCGGGTTTTCTTCATTGGGCCGGGACGGACAGCGCCACTCAAGGCTTGGCGCTCCTTTACGCCTTGGGAGCAGCTGCCGCCTTTGCACTGTCGCTGCTGCTCTGGTTTGCAACCGGCAACGTCCTGCTGCTGCCTCTGGTCTGGGTTGGGACCGCCTTACTGGCTGGCAATCCGGTTCTGCTCGGGCTCGATGATCGATCAGCCGCCATATGGGAGACAATCGATACCACGCTGCCCGGCCTGCTCGCCTGCATTGCGGGAATAGCGGTCTGGCGCGTAGATCGCTGGCGAGCACCGCTCCTGTCGAAACCTACCGATCGGCAGCCCCATCACGCGCCCGCTGATCGCGACGATGAAATCCCCCTGGACCAGCTCAGGCAGCTTCGTCTGCTGCTCGATCGCGCGCTTCAGCCCGTAGAGGAGTTCAACGGGTTCGAATGGCGCGACCAATTCCAGACGGCGGCAATACGCTATCAGATCAATTTCATCTCCTATGCGCTGTCGATGGCGCAACGCAATTTCGCGCCCGCGGGGACGGCCTATCTCGCCGAGGCGCAACGTCGACTGCTGCTCAAGCAGGGCGATCCCCGCATCTGGCGCTATTGGGCGATCGAAAATGCCTGGGGCAATCTCAGACGGGACCGGGACCCCGTCCTGCGGGACAACATCATGTACAGCGGTTTCGTCGCGGCACAGATGGCTTATGCTGGGCTGAACGAGGACTTGCGCCTCTTTAACCCCCAGGGCGAGTGGAAGCGATACGGCCTCACTGAGATGACGGCGTTACTCGCCGACCAATATCGCGGCGCATCCTATGGGCTGCTCCCGTGCGAACCCAACTGGATTTATCCCCTTTGCAACATGATCACCGGATCGGCCGTGCTGGCTTGCGACCGGCGAATGGGACGGAATGAATGGAGATCGATCGCTCAAGGGTTTCGTAAAAGCCTCACGCAGGAATTTGCCGGGCCAGATGGTGGCTATGTCGCCTTCCGGTCCGCGCTGACCGGATTTGGCCCTTCTCGGGTTGGCGGAACCGTGATGCAGGCCTTGCCCTGTCTGTTTCTCAACAGCCTGTTTCCCGACCTCGCGTCGGCCCAATGGGATCATGTCCGATCCGACCTGGCTAAACAGGATTGGGGGCGTGCTTTCTGGCCCATCGATGTGGGCAATTATGGTCTGTCACGCGCATCGAGCTACGCGGCCAGCGCAGCTGCGGCCGTCGAAATGGGGGATAGTGAAACGGCACAGGCGTTGCTCGATCGCCTTGAAAGGGCATGTCCGGCCAAAACCATCGGCGGTGTCACGCATCGGGAACGGGCATCGCTTTGGGCACATGCACTAGAAATGGTCGCGTGCTTGGGATGCGAGGGCGGATTGCGGCGCATCGTCAACGATCCGACGCCGCCCGCGAACTCAGGTCCCCATCTGGCGGATGTGGCCTATGAGGATGTGTTGATCGCACGAGCCAACCGCCCGGATCGCAGCACCCTGAAGCTCATACTGCATCCGGCGGCGGATCGCTGCCGGACGATCATTGAAGTCTCCGGTTTGCGGCCGGAACGGCATTATCGCACCGGCCTGAACGACACCGCATTCGTCAAAAGCGATAGCAATGGCGACGCGAGCATCCCCGTGACGCTCTCCGGCAGGACCGCGCTGCATATCGTCCCGGTCCTATGAAGGCTGCTCTCATGCTTTGCTGTACCCTGATCGCTGCCATAGCCAGCCTGTTGCTGCGGCCCATGCTCATCCGCGGTTCGACTCCCGCTCTAGCCTGGCGCCTTGGTCCCAATCCGCCGCAAGCGACAAGCATGTCCGTACCCCGCCGCACCACACGATGGCGGAGCTTCGGTTTCGCGGTTGCGGGGCTGCGGTTTGCGATTGGGCAGGAACCGAACATGCGTATTCATGTCGGCACAGCCGTCGCAGCTGTTCTGGCGGGTGCCCTCCTACACATCTCAGCGCAAGAATGGTGCATGCTCGTCCTGGCGATGGCGGTGGTGCTTGCAGCCGAAGCGCTCAATACTGCCGTCGAGCAGACCTGCAATGCGCTTGGCGGCGATTTCAATCGGGAGGTCGGCCATGCCAAGGACGTGGCGGCTGGCGCGGTCCTAATCTGCGCGGGTGCAGCCGCAATCGTGGGCGCCATCATCTTCATTCCCCATTTGTGGCCGCACGACACTGCACTGGGCTTACCGACCGCACGGCTCTGCGGCGGGAGAGTCTGATCCAATGCGCATTCTCCTGATCAACGTGCCGCATCCAGCGATCGGCAGCCGCATCCCACGCGAGCAGTTGCCACCCTATGGCTTGCTTTGCGTCGGCGGGCCGCTGATCGATGACGGTCACGATGTTAGCCTGCTGGACGGAGAGTTCGGCCCTAGCCGTGCAGTGGGTATCGGGCTAGCCCGTCAGGAGGTCAGTCTGAAATGCTCTCCCAGCGATATCGCATAATGCGAAATGCTCCCGCATTCGCTGACGCAGTTTGCGGACTTTGCGGACTTAATGCGGACACGATAAACGACCGCAAAATCAATGGCCTTAAGATTATTCTAAAAGACTGAAAGTTTGGGATTTTTTGGTCGGGGCGACAGGATTCGAACCTGCGACCCCCAGACCCCCAGTCTGATGCGCTACCAGGCTGCGCTACGCCCCGACCAAGGCGCGCGCTTTAAGGCGGTCGTCGATCAGTTGCAAGCGTCCTTGGCGCGCTGAGCGAGCCGGTTGCGTCCGATAACGATAACGTGATAGGCGCGCGCCTTCCTTCAGGGCCGAAGACCGGCTTGCCATAAAGAGAAAGCAAGAGGCTTTCGATGTTCGAATCTCCCGCATTTGCCCAAGCCGCAGGGGGCGCCACGTCTGCCGCGGGCGGCGCGTCCTTCCTGGTGCAGATGGCGCCGCTCCTTCTGATCTTCGTGATCTTCTATTTTCTCCTGATACGCCCGCAACAGAAGCGGATGAAGGAGCACCGCGCCCTGATCGAAGCGGTCAAGAAGGGCGATACCGTGGTTACGGCCGGCGGGATTATCGGCAAGGTGATGCGTGTGGATGATGCCGAGGTGGAGGTGGAGATCGCCGCCAACGTCAAGGTCAAGGTGGTGAGGGCAACGCTGTCCGATGTGCGGACGGCGGGCTCGTCGAAGCCTGCGAACGACTGATCTCATTCATGCTCGGCTTTACGCGGTTGAAGATTTGGTCGGTTTCCCTGCTCTTGTTGGCGGGGATATTGATCGCGATTCCCAGTCTGGTGCCCACATCCATACTGGGCAAGGTCGTCAATCCGGATAAGCTCGCGCGCATCAACCTTGGCCTCGATCTGTCGGGCGGCAGCCATCTGCTGCTTGAGGCGGATACCGCCGATGTCGTGAAACAGCGTCTCGCCCTGATGGAGGAAAGCGTCCGCACCGAAATGCGGCGCACCGATCCCAAGGTCGAGATCGGCGACATTTCCACCGCGGGCGGCCGTCTGTCGTTCATGGTTCGCGATGTCACGCAGCTGGACACGGCGATGGAACGCATCCGCGCGCTGACCCAGCCGGTCGGCATTGCCGGACAGCGCGACTGGAACGTGCAGGTCGTCGATTCGACGCGCATTGTGCTGACGCCCACCGATGCCGGCCTGAAATCCGCCGTCAACAATGCGATGGAGGTCGCGACCGAGGTCGTCCGCAAACGCATCGACGAGCTTGGCACGCGCGAGCCCACGATTATCCGCGAAGGTAATGAGCGCATTGTCGTCCAGGTGCCGGGTTTACAGGACCCGGAGCAGCTGAAGGCGTTGCTGGGCAAGACCGCGAAGCTGGAGTTCAAGCTGGTTGATCTGGCCGCTGACCCCGCACAAGTCGCGCAGGGCAGGGCGCCTCCGGGCAGTGAAGTCCTCCCCTTCGCAGAGAAAAAGGATGGCATCGGCATTGCGGTGAAGCGCCGGATCATCATCAGCGGCGATCAGCTGATCGATGCGCAGCAGGGCTATAACCAGACCGATAACTCAGCGATCGTCAACATCCGCTTCGACAGTGAGGGCGGACGCAAGTTCGCGCGTGTGACGCAGGAAAATGTCGGCAAGCCGTTCGCGATCATCCTGGACGGCAAGGTGCTGTCGGCGCCGCGCATCAACGAACCGATCCTTGGCGGTTCGGCCCAGATCTCCGGCAGCTTTACGCCCGAATCCGCCAATCAGCTCGCGATCGCGCTGCGGTCAGGCAAATTGCCTGTGGCGCTGAAGGTGATCGAGGAGCGAACCGTCGGCCCGCAGCTCGGCGCGGATTCGATCCGCGCCGGTGTCATCGCGTCGGTGATCGCGGCGGTCGCGGTCGCGGTCTTCATGTTCCTGTCCTATGGCCGCTTCGGCATTTACGCGAACCTGGCCGTCACCATAAATATCTTCGTGATCCTGGCGGTCATGGCGTTGCTGAACGCGACGCTGACCTTGCCCGGCATTGCGGGCTTCGTGCTTACCATCGGCACGGCGGTCGACGCGAACGTGCTGATCAACGAGCGCGTGCGCGAAGAGAGACGGCGCGGGCGCAATATCATTCAGGCGGTCGAGCTCGGGTATAAAGAGGCCAGCCGTACGATCTTCGAGGCGAATGTGACCCACGCGATCGCCGGGCTGATCATGCTTTTGCTGGGTTCGGGGCCGGTGAAGGGCTTTGCGGTTGTGCTGCTGATCGGCATCGCGACGTCCGTCTTCACGGCCGTCACTTTCACTCGCATGATGGTCGCGCTCTGGCTCCGCCGCGCCCGCCCGACCGAGATGAACATATGATGACTCCTCGCTCGGCAGTCATTCCCGCGAAAGCGGGAATCCAGAGCCGCACAGTACATCGCTCATTGCCCTGGATTCCCGCTTTCGCGGGAATGACACGGGTCGGATTGCAAGGTCCTACGCCATGCGCCTTCTGAAGCTCGTTCCCGACAACACCAACATCGGCTTCGTCCGTGTCCGCAACCTCGCGTTCGCGCTGACGGCGTTGCTGACGGTGCTGGCCGTAGCACTCGTAGGACTGCGCGGCCTCAATCTTGGTGTCGATTTCGTCGGCGGCCTGATGATCGAAGCCAAATTCGAACAAGCGCCGAAGATCGATGAGGTACGCCGCGATATCGACCGGCTGGGCCTGGGTGAGGTCTCGCTCCAGCAATTCGGTCAGCCGAATGTGGTCTCTATCCGCCTTCCACCGCCGGAAAGTACCGACGACGGCGCCACCAACGCTGTCGTGCGCCAAGTGAAGGCCGCGCTCGACAAGAACTTTCCGGGCGTTCAATTCACGCGCTACGATACAGTTTCAGGCAAGGTCTCCGGTGAGTTGATCCGCAACGGCATTCTTGCCGTTCTGCTCGCCATCATCGGCATCGCGATCTTTTCATGGCTGCGTTACGAATGGCAGTTCGGCATCTCGACCTTCGTCGCGATCGTCCACGACGTTCTGATGACGCTCGGCTTCTTCGCGCTGACCCAGCTGGAATTCGACCTCAACATCGTGGCGGCGGTGCTGACGATCGTCGGCTATTCGATCAACGATAAGATGGTGATCGACGACCGTATCCGCGAAAATATGCGCAAATATCGTAAGATGGGGATGAAGGAGATCATCGATCTTTCCGTCAACGAAACGCTGCCGCGTACGGTGATGACTTCGCTTACCGTGATGCTGGCGCTGGGATCGCTGCTGCTGTTCGGCGGTCATGTTCTGCGTGGCTTCACCGCCGCGATGATGCTGGGCATCGTCGTCGGCACTTATTCGTCGGTCTACGTATCATCATCGCTGCTCATCACGCTCGGGCTCAAGCCCCAGCAATTCGATGCGAAGGCGAGCGCGAGCAGCGCTGAGCGCGTCGCGCCGAAAAGCTGAAGATATGCCGCGGCTTGATCGGGACGCGTCAGCGTCGGGACCGCTGATCCAGGCTTTTGCCGGCAACGGCTTCCGAGTGGATGGCAATGTCTTTGCGGAAGGCGTGAAACTGACACCCGTTTCCGCATCACACTGGCATGCGCCGTCGCTGGATATTCTCGCAGAAGAACATATCGAAGATATCCTTGCCCTCACGCCCGCGCCGGAGTTTCTTCTGCTGGGCACGGGCTCGTCCCTGCGGCGTCCCTCCCCGGCGCTGATCGAAGCTGTCGAACAGCGCGGGTTCGGGATCGAGATCATGGACAGCCGCGCAGCGGCGCGCGCCTGGGGCGTATTGCGAGGCGAGGACCGCTGGATCGCCGCAGCGCTGCTACCGCTGGGCGAGCCTTGAAAGATGCTGGAAAAGCGCCGCCGTATTTGCTGACCAGGTAAAGCGCTCGGCCGCACGCCGCGTGTCTGCACGGTCGGCCGGCGCGGCGAGCAGGGCATTGATCGCGCCGGCAATCGCGATCGGCGTGCGCTCCACGATGCGGCCGGCCTCCGGCCGGTCCACAACTTCGCGTGCGCCGCCCACGTCTCCGATCACGATCGGCGTTCCGCAGGCCAGCGCTTCGACCCACACATTCGCGAGGCCTTCGGAAGCGGACGGCAGCGCCATCACGTTCGCCGCCGCGAACAGGGCGGGCAGCTGATCATGCGGCATCGATCCCAACAGCCGCACGCGCTCACCGAAACCGCATTCGGCGATCTGTTTTTCAAGTGCGGGCCGGGCAGGGCCATCGCCCACGACGAGCAAAGTCGCGTTGGCCACGGCGCGCATTGCTTCGATCACGAGCGACTGTCCCTTGCGGTCGATCAGGTAGCCGACGGTCAACACGAGCGGACCGCTGAAACCGAGCGCAGCTTTCGTAGCCTCCCGACCGGCGATCGTGAAGCGATCGAGATCGACGCCGGTATAATGAACGGTGACGCGATCCCCGGCCAGCCCGAGCGCCGCCATGTCGCGCTTCAGTGCTGCGCTTACCGCCAGCATCCCGCCCGCTTCATTTCCCGCCGCCACGATCTGTCGCCTGCCGAAATCGCGCTTGCCCCAAAGATGAATGTCGCTGCCGCGCGCCTTGATCGACACCGGAACGCCGAGTGCCTTGCCGAGCGTGATCGCCGCCGGGCCATCCGGCCAGAAATATTCCGTGTCGATGATATCGAAGGGAAAGTCCGCGCGCATTTTCCGCAGATACGGAAGCAGCGCGCGCGCCATCATAGTGGGCGCAAATCGTGCGCCCGGCCCCGGCAAATGGAAGAATCGCGGGCGATGAACGTCCAGCCCCTTCCACATCTCGTGCAGCGGCAGGCCGTTGCGGTCGCGGTAATGGCGATGGTTGCGCAATGGACCCGGCGGAAGGCCGACGGGCGAAACCACGCGCAGCGCGACATCCTCGCGCGCTGCCAGCCCCAGCGTCTGCCGTTCGACGAATATGCCGAAATTCGGCCGTGTCTCGTCGGGGAACAGGGTGGACAGGGTGAGAACGCGGAGCACGGCAATGTCCCGGTCAGGGGTTGGCTTCCGCATGGCTGCCTGCGGTGGATGCCCTCTAGCCCGTGCGTTGCGATAGCTCAATCCATCTCGCCGAAACTGCTGCTTGGCGGTTGTCATTTAAGTCGTTAGGAAGCGTGCCATGTTGCGCCAGAACCTCCGCCCGATCGCCCTGATGATGCTTGCTGCGCTGGTCGCACCGCTGTCAGGATGCGCCACCACGAAATCCAAGACGGACACCAAATATGTCGCTCGCGACGTAGACACGCTCTACAATGCCGCGCGTGAACGGCTGGATCGCGGCCAGTACAAGATCGCCGCGACGATCTTCGACGAGGTGGAGCGCCAGCATCCTTATTCAATCTGGGCGCGGCGCGCGCAGCTGATGAGCGCGTTCAGCTATTATCTCGCCCGCCAATATCCCGATTCTATCCAGTCCGCGCAGCGTTTTCTGTCGATCCATCCGGGCAACAAGGATGCGCCTTACGCTCTCTATCTGATTGCGATCGACTATTATGAGCAGATTCAGGATGTTACGCGGGATCAGAAGATCACCCAGCAGGCGCTGGACGCCATGGGTGAACTCATCCGGACCTATCCGAATTCCCGCTACGCCGCCGATGCGCGCCTGAAGGTCGATCTCATTCGCGATCACCTTGCCGGCAAGGAAATGGAAATCGGCCGTTTCTATGAGCGCCGCCGTGAATGGCTCGCCGCCACGATCCGGTTCCGGAAGGTGATCGAAACCTACGACACCACCAGCCATACCCCGGAAGCGCTGATGCGCCTGACCGAATGCTATTTGTCGCTCGGCCTGCGCGAAGAAGCCCACAACTCGGCGAGCGTTCTTGGCGCCAACTATCCGGGCTCGGAATGGTACGAGAAGGCCTATGACCTGATCCAGAAGAAGGAAGGCGGCAAGGGCTGAACACGCCTGCTGCTTCGAATTGACACAGCTTCCCGTGGCCGGCGTTAATGCATTGGGAGGAAGGACGGCTTAAGGGAAAGCGATATTCCATCCGGAGTGGCTTGCATGTCCCGTCTTTCGTTCATCGTTCTTGCCGCTGCGTCGCTTGCGGGCATGGCCCAGGCCGCTTCGCAGGATGCGCCTTTCACCATCGTCGAATCCGGCAAGAGCTACTGGCGACTTGACGATGCCGTGAATGCCGTCGGCGATCGCGATGCAACGATCCGCATCGCGCTTGGCGTTTATAGGGATTGCGCGATCCAGCAATCCGGCAGGATCGCATTTGTCGCGGCGCAGATGGGCACGGTCGTGTTCGACGGTACGGTTTGCGAAGGCAAGGCGGCTCTCGTGCTTCGCGGGCGGGGTGCCGCGGTGGATGGCATCGTCTTTCGCAACATGCGCGTGCCCGATGGCAATGGCGCGGGCATCCGGCTGGAACGCGGACCGCTTGAAGTCAAGAACGCGATGTTCAGGGACAGCGAGGAAGGCATTTTGACGGCCGACGATCCCAATGGATCAATCACCGTCGACCATTCAACCTTTTCCGGCCTGGGCCGGTGCGATCGGGGACTTTCCTGCGCGCACGGCATCTATGTGGGGCACTATGGCTCCGTGACAGTCACCAATTCCCGGTTCGAGCGGGGCACGGGCGGTCATTATTTCAAAAGCCGCGCGGCACGGAACGACGTGCGCAATTCCAGTTTCGATGATTCCAAGGGGCTCACCACCAATTATATGATTGACCTCTGCGCCGGGTCTATCGGCACGATTTCTGGCAATATATTCGTTCAGGGCCCCAACAAGGAAAACCACAGCGCATTTATCACGGTTGCCGCGGAAGCCCGCGAAAATCCCTCGCGCGGGCTTTCCATATCCGGCAACACGGCATCGCTTGCGCCGGGCGTGACGTGGCCGACGGTGTTCGTCGCCGACTGGAGCCATGAGCCGCTCGCGCTGGGCGCGAACACCCTCGCCAAGGGGATCACGCCCTTCCAGACGCGATAATTCCAGGCTCGGTTTCACTCGGTTTGAAGCACTTCGTCATGCTGAACTCTTCGCCGGGCTCAGCCCTGCCTCAGGATGAGCGGATTGTTTGTGGGTCTATGGGCTGGGGCAGGTCGATTCCGGCCCCGCGTCCAGATCACGGCACTGACCGTCCACTTCTCCCGGCTTGAGCGGTAGCCCGATCAATCCGGCAAGCGTGGGCATGATGTCCACGGTCTCGATGCTGTTCGGCTGTTCGAAGCCCGTCATTCCAGCCTGCCAGAACAGGATCGGCACGCGGCGGTCATAATCCCAGGTGGAACCGTGCGTGGCGATGTAGGAACCCTTCGCGTCTCGAATGGGCGATATCCGCGGCTTGAGCAGCACGACCAGATCGCCTGAGCGGCCTGGATAGACGCTTGCCGCAGCGCGCTCAGCCAGCGTCCAGGCCTCCGGCGGCAGGGTCGATGGCTTGACCTGCTGCAGTTCATCGGACGTGAACACCCCTGCGATCATGTCCTTACGCGCATCCGCTTCAAACCAGTCCTTCGCCTTGCTGAGCAGTTCCGCCCGTTCCTGGCCCTTTACCCTGGCATTCAGGTAAAGATCGCCCGCGATCACGTCGCTGTTCTTGTCATCGACGCGAAATACGGGATCCTTGGCGTGGCCCATTGCCGCGTTGAGCGCGGCCAAACCCACTTTGTCCGTGAGCCGGCGGTCGTCGGGAATAGCGCGCGTGCTGTTGCGTTCAGCGATGTCGTGGCCGCCGTGATCGGCTGTCAGCACGACGGCATAGGGCACGCCGAGACCGTCGAGATGGCTGAGCAGCGTCTCGACGGTTTGGTCGAGCGCCATCATCTGCACGCACATCTCGGTGCCTTCGGTGCCGAACGTATGGCCGACATAGTCGGTGACCGACAGGCTGACCGCGAGCAGGTCCGGCACCGCGCGCTGGCCGAGACCAAGCTCATCCGTTAGTTGGATCGCGAGATCGACAGTCGCGCGGTCGACCTCCGGACGGACCTTCATTCCTTTGGGCAGCTTTTCGGGGGGCAATGCCGCGGGCGGCGTGCTGACGGTCTTGCCACCCGGCAAGGCGATTGGAGGACGCGACCTGCAGAAGTCCGGCAATGGCAGCGCCGGGAGGCCAGTCCTGATCATTCTGGCGAGCTTGTCATTGACCGCCCTGGACGCGGCGTTGGGCTTGCGATCGTCGAGCGTGCTGAACAGCCCGCCCTTGTCCGACCACCACCACACTTGATCCGTATTCTTGCCGCCCATCATCAGCGCCGCACGATCCTTGCCCGCCACAGCCACGACGCGGGAATCCGGATATTTTTCTTTCATCCGGTCGCCCAGTGTGGGCACCATCAAATGCCTGGCCGACGCTTTGTACGTCTTGCTCGTTTCGTCCTCCGCACAGTAAACCGTCTTTTCCTCGCGTTTGATTGTGTAATCGACCCAGTTGTTGGCGATGATGCCGTTGCGGGCGGGGCGCGCGCCGGTCAGGATGGTCGCGTGGCCAGGGCATGTCTCAGTGGCTGCATGGCTCTGGTAGCCGTTGGGAAAGACGGTGCCCTGCTGCAGGATCTTGAGGCCGTGGGTAAAATGCGCGCGATATTCGCTGAAAAGGTCAGCGGAAAACTGGTCGACGGAAATGGCGACGATCAATCTCGGTTTTTCGCCGGCCGCGTGGACCGGGCTGATGCCCCCCATCAGGAGCATGGATGCGGCGAGAAAGGATATCGTCGATTTCATCAGAGGCCCTTCAGCATGGCTAAGGCAGATCGAGATGGTATAGCGCGTTCTTCGAGAACGGGAATTGCGATGCTGCTGTTTCGTTACGTGTTGATGACCATCGCATTTGGCTGGCTCGCAACGGCCGCCGCTGCGGCGGACACCCATATCCGTGCAACGCTGGTCAGCGAGACGGCCGCCCCGGCGCCCGGCACGCGCTTCACACTCGCCCTTGCGATGGCACCGGACAAGGGCTGGCACGGATATTGGCGGAATACCGGCGACGCGGGGATGGAGACGCTCACCAAATGGAGCTTGCCGAAAGGCGTCAGCGCCGGTCCGCTGACCTATCCGGTGCCCGAGCGCCTGATGATATCCGGCCTGATGAACTATGTGTACGAGGGGCCGTATGCTCTGCTCGTTCCCATCGATATTCCGGCGGGCATGAAGGCCGGCACGGCATTGCCGATCCGCGTGGAGGCGGACTGGCTGGCCTGCACCGATTCTATCTGCGTTCCCGAAAAGGATTCGCTGGCGCTCGATCTGGTGGTCGGCGACGGGCATGTCACGCCTGAACAGCAGGCGCGCTTCGATGGATGGCGAGCCGCGCAGCCCAAGCCTCTGGGCGGGGCAGGGCGTTATGCGCTGGATTCCGGCAAGATCAGGCTCGCAATACCCTTGCCCGCGTCCGTCGCGCTGGCCGATCCCTATTTCTACCCGCTGACGAAGGACGCGCTCGAATATGCAGCGCAGCAGACATTCTCCCGTTCCGGCGACACGCTGATTGTCGAGACGGCGGCAAGCAAGGGTGCCGCGCCGGGCCGTATTGAGGGTGTTCTGAAGATCGGCGAAGGCAATGGCCTGACAATAAGCGCCATGCCCGGCACCGTTCCCCGGAACGGCAAGCCCGTCGGCCAGGGCGCTGGTCAGCAGTCGATGGATCTGGCCGCGTTCGCGCTGACCCTCGGCGGCGCGATCCTTGGCGGTCTCTTGCTGAACATCATGCCCTGCGTGTTCCCGATCCTCAGCCTCAAGGCGCTGAGTCTGGCGCGCGCGGGGGAGGACGCCCACCACGCCCGGCGGGATGCGTTGGCCTATGCAGCCGGGATAATCCTGGTCTGCGTCGGGCTTGGCGTCACGCTGCTGGCATTGCGCTCGGGCGGCGCGGCGCTTGGCTGGGCATTCCAGCTCCAGGATCCGCGCGTCATCACGATGCTGCTGCTGCTCACCGGCGCGATCGGATTCAATCTGGCTGGCCTGTTCGAACTGCCGATGCTGACGGGCGGCGAGCGACTTGCCGGCACGGGCGGCGCGGCCGGCTCGTTCTGGACCGGGGCGCTTGCGGCATTTGTCGCGACCCCGTGCACCGGACCGTTCATGGCCGCCGCGCTGGGCGCCGCGCTGGTGCTTCCCGCTGCGGCCGCGATCGCGATCTTCCTTGGGCTGGGACTGGGGCTGGCCTTGCCGTTCCTCCTGCTCGGTTTCGTCCCGGCGCTCCGGCGCAAGCTGCCGAAACCCGGCGCCTGGATGGCTACTTTACGACATATTCTCTCGCTGCCTATGTTCGCGACCGCCCTTGGGCTTGCCTGGATACTCGGGCGACAGGCGGGGGTGGATGCAATGGCGCTTGGACTGGCGTTGTTGATAATGGTCATAGTTGCACTGTGGTGGGTGGGCCGGCGGCAAATCATGGGGAGGAGCGGGGCATGGTGGCCCGTTATGCCGGCGCTGCTGATCGCGGCGGTAGCGGTGGCAGAGATGCCGATCGCGACGGTGAAGGGGGAAGAATCGTCGACAAGCGACAGCATCGCGTTCAGCGAGCCGCGCCTTCAGGCCCTGCGCGCGGAAGGAAAACCTATTTTTCTATATTTTACAGCTGACTGGTGCCTTACGTGCAAAGTGAATGAGAAGACCGCGATCGACCGTTCGGAGGTGAAGGAGGCGTTCCGCAAGCAAGGCGTCGCGGTGATGGTGGGTGATTGGACCCGTGGCGATGCTGGGATCGGCCGCTTCCTTGCCCGGCATGGGCGCTCGGGCGTGCCCTTCTATCTCTTTTACCCGCGCGGCGACGGCGAGCCGCAGGCGCTGCCGCAAATATTGACCCCCGGATTGCTCGCGGCGCTGGCAAAGTAACTGCCCTGAACGTGCGAAAGCCGCGCCGCCATTGATATGACGGCGCGGCCTCCACGGGGGTTGTTGATCAGGCGAGCGCCGCGTTCAGGCTGTTCTTGCGCCGGCGTGCCGCACCGCCGACCAGACCAAAACCACCGAGCATCATCGCCCAGGTTGCCGGTTCAGGCACTGCACCGCCCGTGCCGGTGCCGGGGTCCGTATCAGGCGGAGTCAGGCCGGAGAACAGTACGCCCGAATCCGAAGCGTAGCTCAGCCCGGTCGGCAAATCGCCAAAGCTGAAAGCACCGGTGTTGCTGAAATCGCAGGTTACGCCACGGCCGCGGCAATCGAGGCCGAGGGTGAAGGCGAAGCCGAACTTCGAATAGCCCTCCGGAATGACGAGACGCGTTTTGAACGTGCCTTCGACCAGCCCGCTTGTTACATCATAGCCACCGGTGAAGGCGAAATCCTCCGGCCGGCCACCAAAATAATATTCCTGATGAAAGGTTCCGTAATTGGCATCGAAGGTGGCCTGTGCGAGTCCGCCGACCCATTCGTTGCTCGCTGCAAACCGCACCGGACCAGTCGCGACGCCGTTGACTTCGCCATACGGGGTTCCCATCGCCAGCGCGAGGAAGCCATTGGTATAACCGTCGTCGAACTTGCCGGTCTTTGACGTGAAACTACCGTCGAACGCATAGCCGATATCGAGAAATGCAACGCCACCGGAAATATTGTTGAAGGTTACCACATCGCTGATGCGGGCATTGGTGGCGCCAGCGCGCCAGGGCGCGTCCGGATTGTCGACAAAGGCATGGAGCGTCCCGTCCGCCAGGCTGCTGCTCGTGCTTGCGACGGTGCCGCTGTTCGAATAGGCGCTGGCGCCGTTGCTCCAGCCGTCATTTGCGGTGGTCGTGCTATGGCCGTTCGGGACCCCCTCCGTCGCGCGGGTTGCGCCCGCGTCGACATAACCATTGCCGATGCCGGTTCCCGCTCCGGAAATCTGACCCCAATTGCCTACCGGGGTACCCGACACGGCAACGTTGGCGCAGGAACGTGCGTAAAGCTGGGTTTCGATGCCGTTCACATTCGAGCCGCATTTATCGTAGACGTCGGGCGCAGCCAGAGCCGGCATTGCCCAGAGGCAGGCGCCCCCAAGACCAACTGCCGCGATAGTAGTCCGCACCATATATTTCGATAACATCTCAATTCCCTCTGCTTCGTGCATTCAACCCCAACGCCCGATGTGCAGGGCGTTCGGGAGAGAAAGCGGAAGGAGAAGAAAAACAGGGCCATCGAAAACCTGCGCGCGGCGGATTTTGTTTCATTGTGCCGATTTGAGACGAGGGCGAAGCCGCGCGCGGGGCCAGGCTGGCGCGGTTTATTTGCCGACCCAGACCCGGACGCCGCCAATCCACGTTTCGAGCAGCCGCGCGGCGGCTGCTTCGGCTGGCGGCGCGGCAATGACGTCGCGGTCGAACAGCAGGAAATCGGCCTGGGAGCCGGGCACGAGGGTGCCTACCTGGTCCTCCGCGAAAGCGGCACGGGCAGCATCCCGCGTGCGTGCGGCAAAAGAGGTCGCCAGATTGGCAAGCGTGGTGTCGGGAGGCGACATTGCGAGGATTTCGCTCTTCGCCAGCCGCTCCGGCGAAAGCGCCGGCGTGGAACCGAGCTGAAGCCGCCAGCGCCGGTCCCCCTTGTAGGTTTCTGCGACTTCATCGATCGCTGCGATGCTGTGATCCAGTGCGCCTTCGCCGACGGGCTCGATCGCAATCTGAAAATCGTCCATCGCGCCGCGGCTGGCGAGGTTGCGTACCCTTGCATCATCCAAAGGCGTCTGGTCGATCACGGACAGGCCCGCCATGCGCAGGCGCCCATTGTACAGCCACTGTGTCGGCTGATTGCCTGCTGCGATCATCATGGTTTCGATGCCGGCCGCGTAGCTGAGAATACGGATGCGGAGGCGCCCGGCATCGCCCGCGCGGCGATACACTTCCCAGTCCGTGATCGTGGTGTTGAGATCCGTGACGCTGGTAATGCCGCGCGCCAGGAATATTGCCTGAAGGTTTGTAAAGGCGGCATCGCGCTCGCGCGGCTGGATCGGGCGGCCCGCCAGTGAAGGATCGCGCGGGGTGGCGGCCAGCGCGGTTTCCATCAATCGAATGCCCGGATCGATCAGGCCAGGCATCAGTGTCTTGCCGTTCGCGTCGAGCTTGAAGTCCAACGTTTTCGGCGGCTTGTCGCCCTTGTCGAGCAATTTCGCGACCCGCCCGTCCTTCCCGATGAGCAGCGCGGCAAAGCGAACGAGCCTGCCCTTGGCATCGAGCGTGTAGCCGTTGACGTTATCGATCAGCCCTTCGGCATGGCCGGGAACGGCCAGGGTGGCGAGCGCGACGATGCACACCATCGCCAGATCGCGTCCGAACCGCCGTAAATCCTTTAATCCCCGCATGCGTCGATCAATCGGGCTTGGCCGGGGGCAGGCGGCGGATAAGGGCGGACATGTCTTCCCTGTTGCCATGCATCGACAGGATTTCAGCATAGAACTGATCGACCAGCGCCGCCACGGGCATGGCCGCGCCGTTGCTGCGGGCTTCTTCGATCGCGAGACCCAGATCCTTGCGCATCCATTCGGCGGGGAAACCAAAGTCGAAGCGCTGTTCGCTCATCGATTGCCAGCGGTTGAGCATCAGCCAGCTGGACGCCGCCCCGCCCGAAATCACCTCGAACACTTTTTCGAGATCGAGCCCCACATGCTGGGCAAAGTGCAGCGCCTCGGCGATCGCCTGGTTCGTGATGGCCAGCGCGATCTGGTTGACCATCTTGGTCTGCTGGCCCGTGCCAGGCCCGCCGACGTGGACGATGCGCTTGGCATACGCCTCCATCAGCGGCGTGGCGGCGGCAACCGCCTTTTCCGATCCGCCGCACATGATCGACAGCGTTCCATTGCGCGCGCCGATTTCGGCCCCGGTGACAGGCGCATCGACCACCAGAATGCCGCGATCCTTGCCCTCTGTCGCGAGTTGCCGCGCGAGCCGTGCCGACACCGAACTGTGATCGACGAACAGCGCGCCTTTTTGCATGGTACGGAAACATCCTTCCGCCCGCATCGTCACCGCTTCCAGGTCGCCATCAGCGGCAACACTGGAAAAAACCGCATCGGCTCCGTCCGCGGCGGCAGCCGGAGTAGGCGCGAGGCGCCCGCCATGTTCAGCGACCCATTTTTCGGCGCGGACGGTGGTGCGATTGTACACGGTGACGTCGTGGCCGACCCGCGCAAGGTGAGCAGCGATCGGCCAGCCCATCGCTCCCAGCCCGATAAAGGAAATCTTAGCCATTACAGGCAGGCATAAGCATTGTTTCCATGATCCGCCAGATGGGTTAGAGCCTTGAGCATTATGACATTGGCTCAGGCATCGCAGATTTCCGACCCCATTCTTCCGGTAACGCTGGACGACATTCGTGCCGCTGCCGTTCGCATTGCGGGCTCGGTGGTGCGCACGCCGACGCTGCATAGCCGCACGCTGTCCGAAATCACGGGCGCCGAAGTATGGCTGAAGTTCGAAAACCTGCAGTTTACGGCGGCTTACAAGGAGCGCGGCGCGCTCAATAAGCTGCTGCAGCTGGATATGGCGGCGCGCTCCAAAGGGGTGATCGCCGCCTCGGCCGGAAACCACGCGCAGGGCCTTGCCTATCACGGCCGCAGACTTGGCATTCCCGTCACCATCGTAATGCCGATATCGACGCCGATCGTGAAGGTTCAGCAGACGCAGGCGCATGGCGCGCGCGTGATCCTGGAAGGCGAGCGGTTCGACGACGCTTCCGCGTTCGCTCGCGAGCTGGAGACGAAGGAAGGGCTGACATTCGTGCATCCCTTCGATGATCCGGACATCATCGCCGGGCAAGGCACGGTTGCGCTCGAAATGCTGGAGGATGCTCCCGGTCTCGACATGATCGTGGTGCCGGTGGGCGGCGGTGGGCTGGTTTCGGGCGTAGCGATCGCGGCAAAGGGATTGAAGCCCGACGTGCGCATCGTTGGCGTGCAATCGAAACTCTATCCTGCGCTCTATAATCTCAAGAACCATGTCGACATTCCAAGCGGCGGCGACACGCTTGCGGAGGGGATCGCGGTCAAGTTGCCGGGCCTGCTGAGTTCCCGGATCATCCTCGATCTGGTCGATGACATGCGCATCGTGAACGAGGGCATCATCGAAAGCGCGATTACTTTGCTGCTCGATGTCGAAAAGACGGTGGTGGAAGGGGCTGGCGCGGCCGGGCTTGCGACGTTGCTGCCGACCCGCGACGGCAACCTGCGCCCCGAATTCGCCGGCAAGAAGATCGGCGTCATCCTGACCGGCGGCAACATCGATTCGCGCTTCCTGGCGAATGTCATCCTGCGCAATCTCGCCCGCTCGGGCCGGATCGGGCGGATCGCGATCGTGCTGCAGGACAAGGTCGGCGCGTTGCACGAAGTCTCCGGTATCTTCACGAAGCATGGCGCGAATATCATCGAGGTATCGCACCAGCGGATCTTCGGCGTCGTTTCTGCAAAGAATACGGTAACGGAAATCGAGTACGAGATCCGTGATCCGGCGTTGACCCACCAGCTGGAAGCCGATCTCGCCGCAGCGGGATACAGCTTCGAGATGATGACAATTTCGGGAAGCCGCAAAAGCGTTCGTGCTATCCGCGGCTGAAAGCTGGGGATATTAACGCATTTTGTTGGTAAACGGACTTTTCATCGGCCTGCGAGGTCTTCATACTATTCCCATCGAGAGCTGCATCCGAGGGCAAGCCAGCCGATGACTGCGCAATTTCGATTCCCGCGTTTCTTTGTGACCACGCCGTCACCCTGTCCCTATTTGCCCGGAAAGACCGAACGCAAGGTCTTTACGGAGTTGTCGGGTGGGCATGCCGCGGAACTGAATGATGCGCTCGGGCGGATCGGTTTCCGGCGCAGCCAGAACGTCGCGTATCGGCCGAGTTGCGCGGATTGCACGGCCTGCGTCTCGGTTCGCGTGGTGGCAAATGAATTCCAGGCCAACGCCAGCCAGCGCAAACTGTTGCGGCGCCATTCCGATCTCGTGATCAGCGCCTGCAAGCCGTGGACGACGCAGGAGCAGTTCGCCCTGCTGCGCCGCTATCTGTCGGTGCGCCATCCGGGCGGCGGCATGGCGGAGATGGACGAACTCGATTTTGCCGACATGGTGGAGCAAACGCCGGTCACGACCTATGTCGTCGAATATCGCGAGCCGACGGTAGATGGCCGGCCGGGCAGGCTGGTCGGTGCCTGCCTGACCGATCAGCAGTCGGATGGCTTGTCGATGGTCTACAGCTTTTTCGATCCTGATCTGAAGGACCGGCCGGGCCTCGGCACATTCATCATTCTCGATCACATCATGCGCGCGGCCAAAGCGACCTTACCCTTTGTGTATCTTGGCTATTGGGTCAAGGGATCGCCCAGAATGCAATATAAGGTCCGCTACCAACCCATTGAACGCCTGGGCCCGAGCGGATGGCAGCGATTCCAGCCGGAGGAGATCGATATCGTCGTTTCCGGTCAGCCGCCGGTCGGCGGCCACAAGCTTCCCGTATTGGGCTGACAGGCGACCGCCGGCGTTCAATGGGCAACGCGTCTTCACAAATAATTAACCATGGGGCCACGCGGATTTAATGTTCGCGGAACGCCGGTGTCACACAACGCTGGTACTGAATGTCCAACAGCAACAGCATCCGAGAAGAAGTCCAACATTGGCGTGCCGGAGCCAGCGAACCGGGCGCTCCTCCTGATTGCAGCTTTTGAGTTGATCGGTACGTCGATGCGGCGGCGTAAGACCATTCCCCCGTCACCGCATAAAACACTGTAATGTTGCGTATGGGCCGGGGTTAACGCTCCGGCTCCGTTATGTCATGAAGGGCGGCGGCGGGATGGTCGCGCGCGATTCCGTGAGCAGCATGGACCAGCGCGTAGACAAATCGTCAAAATAGGCGTCGTCCGCGCCGATGCGCCGCCGGATCGTCGGGCTGGAGGAGTCTTCGGGAATAACGATCAGATCCAGCGGCCGGCCGACGGCCAGGTTCGATCGCATGGTGGAATCAAACGAAATCAGGCCGACCTTCACCGCCTCGTCGATCGGCGTGTCCCATTGCAGTGCGCGATCGAGGATGGGCTTGCCATATTTGGTCTCGCCGATCTGCAGGAACGGTGCGTCGCGCTGGCATTCGATGAAGTTGCCCGCGGAATAGATCAGGTAGAGCTTGAGCGGGCCATTGCCCACCCGTCCGCCCAGCAGGAGCGAGATGCCCGCGGAAATATTCTCCGCTTCCAGCGCCTTGCTGACGTCGTCGCGGGCTTCGTGGACGGCTTCGCCGACGAGCTGCGCCGCGCGAAACATCGACGTCACCGTGGCAAGGGTCCGCTTTTCTCCGCCTTCTTCAAGCGGTTCGAGGCCTTCATCGAGCAGCGACAGCACCAATTGCGTAACGGAAAGATTGCCGGATGCCGCCGCCACGATCATCCGGTCTTCGGATTCAGTAAGGATGTGGAGCTTGCGGTAGCAGGAAATGTCGTCGACGCCGGCGTTGGTACGCGTATCGGCGATCATAACCAGGCCATGTTCGACCAGCATTCCCACGCAATACGTCATGTTTTGTCCGTCAGTTCTGAGTCTGGACCTGAGCTTGCGACACGCTGACGCTTACCGAGAGAGACTCGGAACCCCCACCCCGCCGTGTTCCGGATAGCGGCGCGGCATCCCGATAGTCCAGTCCTACCGCAACGCGGATATACGCGTCGTCGGGGCACATGTCATTCGCCGGATCGAAACCGACCCAGCCAAGATCCTGAATATAGGCTTCCGCCCAGGCATGCGCAGCCGGTTGCGCGCCCGTGACGTCGCTACGATAGAGATGGCCCGAGACATAACGCGCAGGTATCTCCATCTCGCGCGCAGCCGCGATAAAGATATGGGCATAGTCCTGGCAGACGCCGTGCTTCTCTTCGAAAGCCGTTCCCGCATCGCGATCGGCGTCGTCCTGATAGCTGTCGAACTGCATGCCTTCGTAAATTTCGGACGTCAGGCGGTGCAGGCGAGCAATTACATCGGTCTTGGCCGCTTCGACCTGCCGGGCCAGTTCGGTAATTGCCGGTGTTGGCTTGGTGAGGGCAGTGGATCGCAGATAGACCAGCGGCGGAAGCGGTTCGGGCGCACCTTCGACGATGCCAAGGCGGTTTTCGATGAGCGCTTCCCCGGATATCGTCAGCGATAGTTGATCGACCGGCCCTTCGACGTAGAGCATCGCGGTTTCGTTTCCGAAGCCATCGCTGCCGGGAATGAGGCATGCGTCGCACTGGACGTCGATCTGCCAGCCGACGATCTGCTGTCCAGCGTAGCTGGGCGGTGTCACGCGCAGCATCTGGATAAGCCTGCGTTGCGGTTCGCTGAACCGATATTCAGTACGGTGATTGACGAAAAGACGCATCAGGCAAACCGGAATTGTTGGGCTATGGCCTGATCAAGACGACCGTTCTCGGTCAGGAAATTCTGCAGATACTCATGAAGTCCGCTTTGGAAAAGGGCATCGATGCTCGATTGCCGCAGGCGGGTGAGTTTCGATCGGGCAAGGCGATCCGCTTCGCCCTGCTTGCCCGACCGGCGGCTGAGCGCGGTGAGCAACGTCACCACCTCCTCCATCGACGCGGCAAGAGAGCGCGGTAATTCATTGCGCAGGATCAGTAATTCGGCGACGAGCCAGGGTTTCAACCCGTCACGATACAGCCACCGATAGGCCGTGACGGCGGACACCGTATGCAGGATCGTTGTCCATTGATCGCGGTCGATCGTGCCGCCGACCACCGCGTCCGCAGGGAGAAGCAGGTGGTATTTCACATCCAGCAACCGCGCGCTGTTGTCGGCGCGCTCGATCGCCGCGCCAAGCCGGATGAACCATGTCGGCTCGTTGCGGAGCATCCGGTGAAGCGCGCCTTCGAAGCCGCGCGCTTCCGCTTTCACCTGATCGATCAGGTTGAGCGTGGCCTGCGTTCCGCCCGTGCTGGTGCGGTCGCGCACGCTCATCCAGGCGCGGTTCACGCCCTCCCATGCTTCGCGGCTCAGCGCCGTGCGGACGGCGCGCGCGTTGGTGCGCGCCGCCTGAATGCACGAGCGGATCGAGCTTGGATTGTCCGGCGCCAGCGCCAGAAAGCGCGCAACGTTGGACGCGTTGACCGGCTCTCCCTTCTCGTCGAACGCCACTTCAGCGGCGGCAACGAGCAACGCACTGCGCCATGCGCTTGCGCCGGCGGGACGATGCGAGAGCGCATCAAGGCGGATGGTGGCCTCCAACAGCCGGGCCGTGAATTCGGCCCGCTCCATATAACGGCCGATCCAGTAGAGATTGAGCGCCGTACGGGAGAGCATCAGGCCTGATCCTGTGACCGCATGAGCACGAAGCTGTCCTTCGTGCCGCCGCCCTGGCTGGAATTCACCACGAGAGACCCTTCGCGCAACGCGACCCTGGTGAGCCCGCCGGGGACAATCTTCACGCTGTCCGCTCCCGTCAGCACGAAGGGACGGAAATCGACGTGACGCGGCGCGATCTCCTTGTCATTGAGCGTCGGGACCGTGGACAGAGCAAGCGTCGGCTGCGCGATGTAGCGCTGCGGCTCCGCCTTCAGCTTGTCGCGGAATTCCTCGATCTGCGCGCGGGTAGCGGTCGGGCCGACCAACATGCCATATCCTCCCGAGCCGTCCACCAGCTTGACCACGAGGTCGTCGAGGTTTGCGAGGACATAGCTCAACTGGGAAGGTTCGCGGCATCGGTACGTCTCGACATTGGGAAGTTTGGCATCTTCGCCCGTATAATAGCGCACGATTTCCGGCATGTAGCTGTAGATCGCCTTGTCATCGGCAATACCGGTGCCGGGGGCATTCACCAGGGCCACATTGCCGGCCAGATAGGCTGCGATCAGCCCCGGCACGCCCAGCAACGAGTCAGGGCGGAATACCAGCGGATCGATGAAATCATCGTCGATGCGGCGATAGATCACATCGACCTTTACCGGACCATCGATCGTCCGCATCCACACGAAATTGTCGATCACCTCCAGATCGGCGGCCTCGACCAGTTCAATGCCGATATTGTCCGCGAGGAAGCTGTGCTCGTAAAAGGCCGAGTTGAAATGGCCGGGCGTGAGGATCACGCATACCGGGTCCTTGTTCGCACCGCGGGGCGCGACGGATTGCATGGTTTCGCGAAGCATGTCCGGATAGCTGTCGACGGCCGCGACCGGGAAGATTTCGAACAGTTCGGGGCATAGCCGAAGCATAGCCTCGCGGTTTTCCAGCATGTAGGAAACGCCGGAAGGGGTGCGGGCATTGTCTTCAAGGACGAAGAAGCTGTCAGGCCCGGTCCTGACCAGATCGATACCGCAAATATGCGCATAGATTCCATGCGGCGGCCGCGCGCCCACCATCTGCGGCAAGAACTGCGGGTTACGGAGGATCAGTTCTTCGGGAATGACCTTGTCGCGCAGGATTTTCCTGTCGCTGTAGATATCCCGGAGAAAGGCATTGATGGCGAGGACGCGCTGCTCGAGGCCGACGGTAAGGTTCGACCATTCGCGCGGCGTGAAAATTCGGGGAATGATGTCGAACGGGATGATGCGCTCGGCCGCTTCATCCTCGCCGTAAACCGCGAAGGTGATGCCGAGCTGGCGGAAGGCAATTTCCGCAGCTTGCTGGCGGCGGCTCAGTTCCGCTTCTGACGTACTCGATATCCATTCGGCCAAAGCAGCAAATTCGGGACGTGCTGATTGGTCGCGGCTTGTGCCCCAGATTTCGTCGAATGCCCCAGGTCGCGCCATAGGTTCCTTATTTTTCTTGGCTCCAGACGAATCGGAGACTGCCTCTCTTTGTTGCAATGCACAAGAGAAATTCCTCTCAAGAAACACTGCATGTTTCTTAAACGTCCGGAAATGGAAAAAGGGGCCGGATCATATGACCCGGCCCCTTTCTTGCCCCAGCGCACCCGCGCTTAAAATTTATCAGGCGACTTGTGAGTCGATCTGTTCGTCGGGATCGCGCAGGACGTAGCCGCGGCCCCAGACGGTCTCGATATAATTGTCGCCGCTGCAAGCGAGGCTGAGCTTCTTGCGCAGCTTGCAGATGAAGACGTCGATGATTTTGAGTTCAGGCTCGTCCATGCCGCCGTAGAGGTGGTTCAGGAACATTTCCTTGGTGAGCGTCGTGCCCTTGCGGAGCGAGAGCAGCTCCAGCATCGCATATTCCTTGCCGGTCAGGTGGACGCGGCTGCCATCGACTTCCACCGTCTTGGCGTCCAGGTTGACGGCCAGCTTGCCGGTGCGGATGACCGACTGGCTGTGGCCCTTGGAACGGCGCACAACTGCATGGATTCGCGCGATAAGTTCTTCGCGATGAAAGGGCTTGGTCACATAATCGTCAGCACCGAAACCGAGAGCGCGGACCTTCGAGTCCATCTCGCTGATGCCGGAAAGAATGAGAACAGGGGTCTGCACCTTGGCGACACGCAGCTTCTTGAGCACGTCATAGCCATGCATGTCCGGCAGGTTCAGATCGAGACAGATAATGTCGTAATCATACAGCTTGCCGAGATCGAGGCCTTCTTCGCCAAGATCGGTCGTGTAAACGTTAAAGCCTTCTGCATTCAGCATCAGCTCGATGCTCTTCGCCGTTGTTGGCTCGTCTTCGATTAGCAATACCCGCATATCCAAAACACCCCTGTTGACCTCGCCAGAGCGAGGATGACATCCCCACGTCGGCAGTAGCATTAACTATCTTGGGTAATGAACGCAAAAGGTTAAAGCGGGGTAAACGCAATGCTCGTACCTTCATACTAATTCAAAAAAGATTGTCGAACCGTTACGATTTTGCACGGCGGCAAAAATTAACGGCGGCGATCCGGCCTGCTTAAGCCGCCGGCGGTAAAATTACTTTGGCACTACATCAAAGGTGCCGGTTGGGGCGGGTTAATTGAGAATCGTCCGCAAAAGCATCCATTCCGTCACGCGGCCGTTATGCCTGCGAAGCTTCATCCTACTTACCACATCATGAAAAGGAACAGACGATGGCTGACAAAGCCCAGGACGCTATTGCCTTGCTCAAAGCCGATCACCGCAAGGTGGAGGAATTGTTCGAACAGTTCGAAGCGACGAAATCCCCCGCCAAGCAACAGACGATCGCGACACAGATCTGCACCGAGCTGATCATCCATACGATGATCGAGGAAGAAATCTTCTATCCCGCGCTTCGTGGAAAGATCGAGGACGATACGCTCGACGAGGCCTATGTCGAGCATGACGGCGCCAAGCTCCTTATCGCGCAGATCGTCGCCGGCACGCCGGACGAGGATTTCTACGAGGCCAAGGTCACGGTGCTGTCCGAAGAGATCAAGCACCACGTGAAGGAAGAGGAGATGCCCAAGGAAGGCATGTTCGCCCAGGCCCGCGCCACCGACGTCGATCTGGGTGCGCTCGGCAAGCAGATAGCGGACCGCAAGGAGGCGCTAAAGGCGGAGTTCAAGGTCTCCGGCCTGCCAACGCCCACGGCGCGAACTCTCAAGCGTGCCGAACTCGAACTCGGGGAACCCGTCGCCTAGTGTGGTGGATCGAAGTTCGTGGCCTTGAATCTCCCCGCCCGCTCGCGGGAGGGGATCAAGGGGTGGGTGGGGGCTGAGGGAGCTCGATGCCCCCGCAGCCCCGGATTGCGACACGGTTGAACGAGTACCCTGGCCCGCAGACGCGGGCACCCACCCCTACGCCCCCCCCTGCAAGCAGGTGGGGGGATAGTGGCTAAGCCTAAACCAGCCGCGCGAATTTGGTCGAGAAGTAGTCGATGACGGCCGAGACGCGGGCAGGACGGGGGCCGGCGGATGGCATGACGAGGTAGAGGCCCATCAACGGCGCTTCCCAGTCCGGCAGCACACGGACCAGCCGGCCGACGGCGAGATCAGGGCGCAGGATGAAATCGGGTAGCAGCGCGATACCATGCCCCGCCGTCAGCGCGTCGAGCATCACCTCGCCATTGTTGGTGATCAGCGGCCCCTTGATCCGGACATTGGCCTCGTCGCCCTTGGCATTCACGAGGCGCCAGCGATTAGGCTGGGCGCTGTTGCTGTAGCCGAAGCAGGCATGCCGCTCCAGATCCGCCGGTTCCGGCGGCGCGCCATGCCTTTCGAGATAGGCCGGTGCGGCCGCCATCAGGATATGGATGTCACCGATCCGGCGCGCCTTCATCGCGGAATCGGCAAGATAGCCGACGCGCACCGCGATATCGATGCCCTGCGCCACCAGATCGATCGTCGCATCGCTGAGGTTGAGATCGACGGTGAGACCGGGGCAGCTTTCGAGCAGCGCGGATAGAGCAGGCGCGATATGGCTGATGCCGAAGCTCATCGGTGCCGCGACCCGCACCAGCCCGCTTGGTCCCTTCGCCTCCTCGCGCGCCGCTTCCTCCGCTGCTTCCGCGTCGCCCAGCAAAGCGGCTGCGCGCCCGGCGAGCGCCTGACCAGTTGGGGTGAGCGACAGCATCCGCGTGGTGCGATGGAACAGGCGGACGCCCAGACGATTTTCCAGGCGGGTGATCGCCTTGGAAACGGTGGCATTGGACTGACCGAGCGATGCGGCGGCGGCGCGGAAGGAGCGTAGCTCCGCCACGCGGGCGAAAACCGCCCAGCCCTCGAGATCGGGCATATTGCTCATTTTGGAAACAATATCTTTCCACCATTTCTATTCACTTCAATATCATCATGGCTATGTTGGTCTTCGTCAAGCGGCCGGTGCCGCTTCCGGGAGATGAACGATGATTGAGAAACGTCCCTTCGATAGCCTTGGCCACGCCAATCATGGCTGGCTGGATGCGCATCACCATTTCAGTTTCGCCGAATATCATGATCCGTCGCGGGTCAACTGGGGCCAGCTCCGTGTGTGGAACGATGACGCGATTGCCCCCGGCGCGGGTTTTCCGCCCCATCCGCACAAGGACATGGAAATCATCACCTATGTCCGCGAAGGTGCGATCACCCATCGCGACAGCCTGGGCAATGTCGGCCGCACCGAGGCGGGCGACGTGCAGGTGATGAGCGCCGGCACCGGCGTCACGCACAGCGAATATAATCTCGAGCCGACCGAAACCCGGCTGTTCCAGATCTGGATCGTTCCCGATGCGCGGGGCGGCGAACCGGGCTGGGGTGCCAAACCTTTCCCCAAGGGCGACCGCTCGGGCAGGTTCGTCACGCTGGCAAGCGGGTTTGCCGAGGACAGCGAAGCCCTGCCGATCCGCACGTCCGCCCGCGTGCTGGGTGCGACGGTGAAGGCCGGCGAGCGGATCAGCTATGATCTGGGCGAGGGGCGTCATGCCTATCTTGTGCCGGCGAAGGGTGCTGTCGAAGTCAATGGCGTCCGGCTTGATGCCCGTGACGGCGCCGCGATCTCCGACCTCGGCTCGTTCGAACTTACCGCGATCGAGGACAGCGAACTCGTTCTGGTCGATGCGGCCTGACCCTACTCATTTTTGGATGGAGACGCATAATGGCGAAAGTTCTGGTGCTCTATTATTCGGCCTATGGCCACATCGAAACGATGGCGGAGGCTGTCGCTGAAGGCGCGCGCAACGCAGGTGCCACGGTCGATATCAGGCGCGTGCCCGAACTGGTGCCCGAAGAGGTGGCGAAGTCGAGCCATTTCAAGCTCGATCAGGTAGCACCGGTCGCCAAGGTGGCCGAGCTTGCCGACTATGACGCGATCGTCGTCGGGACCGGCACGCGCTTCGGCCGCATGTCGTCGCAAATGGCGAGCTTCCTCGATCAGGCGGGCGGGCTCTGGGTGAAGGGCGCGCTGATCGGCAAGGTCGGCGCGGCTTTCAGCTCGACCGCGACCCAGCACGGCGGACAGGAAACGACGCTGTTCTCGATCATCACCAACCTGCTGCATTTCGGCATGACCATCGTCGGGCTCGATTATGGCTTCCAGGGCCAGATGGACAATTCGAAGATCATCGGCGGATCGCCCTATGGTCCGACGACGATCGCCAACAGCGACGGCAGCCGGGCGGTCCACGAAGAGGAAAAGGATGCCGCGCGCTATCTCGGGCGGCGGGTCGCGGAGACGGCGGCAAAGCTGTTCGGCTGATATATTCCCGATCCGTTCGTGTCGAGCGAAGTCGGGACACGCAAGTGACGCGCGGGTGACGCGGAGGGAGGAGGGGAACACGCCGCCATTGCCAGCAGGCGCGCCGCGTGGGAGAGGGGCGGCATGCTGGCTGACAACATCCTTTTTATCGATGCCGAGGCGATGGTGATCGACAAGCCTTCGGGGCTTCCCGTCGATCCGCCGCGCGACGGATCGATCAGCCTGGAAAACCATCTCCAGAGCCTGACCTTCGGCTTCAAGCGCTGGCCGATGGCGGTGCACCGGCTGGACCGCGACACTTCGGGCTGCCTGCTGCTCGCGCGGACCCCCAAGGCGCACACCCGGTTCCAGCATGCGTTCGAGGCGGGGACGGTCGAGAAGACCTATCTCGCCGTGATCGAGGGTGCGCCGGAAGAAGATCAGGGCCTGATCGACATGCCGCTGGGCAAGCGATCGACCCGCGAGGAAGGCTGGCGAATGACCCGCGATCCGGCGGGCAAGCCGGCGCGGACCCACTGGCAGGTGGTCGATCGGCAGGGCGCGCGCACCATGCTGCTGCTGCGTCCCGAGACCGGGCGGACCCACCAGATCCGCGTGCACGCCGCCGAAGGGCTCGGCTTTCCCATCGTCGGCGATCCGGTTTACGGCAAGGGCGGCGAACCGATGCTGCTGCACGCCTGGAAGCTGGTCGTGCCGCGCGTGTCCAAGCCGCCGATTACCGCAGAAGCGCCGCTGCCCGAACGATTCGCCAGGGCGGGCTTCGGCGTGCCCGCCACGATCGATGCCGCCTGAACCACCGCCGCTGCCGGAATCCGCGCTGGAGGAGAAGTTCCTCGCGGCGACCGGGCCGGGCGGGCAGAATGTCAACAAGGTGGCGACCGCCGTCCAGCTAAGGATCGATACCTATGCGCTACGCCTGCCTCCGGCGGTCTTCGCCCGCCTGAAGGTGCTGGCGGGGAGCCGCTGGAACGCCGACGGCTCGATCCTGATCACCGCCCGGCAGTATCGCACCCAGGAAGCCAATCGGGCCGACGCGCGCGAGCGGGCGGCGGAGCTTGTGGCGGCGGCGTTCGTCGCCCCGCAACGGCGGGTGAAGACCAAGCCCAGCAAGGCCGCCAAGGCGCGGCGCGTGGAAACCAAAACAGCGCGCGGGGCGATCAAGAAGGGCCGCGGCAAGGTGAGTCTGGACTGATGTTCGACTTCGCCATCGCGAGCGGCCAGCCCAGGCCCGCGCTCTACGCCGCGCTGCTCGCCGAACGGATCAGCTGACCAGCCCCCCGGCCCGAATTGAAACAGCCATTAACTGTTTTCCGCCTGTGGCGGCGCCCGCCCGTCAATGTTACCATCGCATTAAGCATTTCGAGTATCAGGAGCGTTTCACCATGCGGATTTCCTTGCTGGCCGGGCTGTTGGCGGCCGTAGCGACAATCCCCGCCACGGCGCAGGCGGCTGGCAACACCGTCACCGGGCCGGTGGGCGGCCCGTATGGCGTGCCCACGCTTCCCCTGCATCCGCCGGGCCAGCCCGCGCCCGCCGCGCAGGCTCAACCCGCGCCCCCCGCATCGGTGTCGCCAGCCGCTCCCGCTCCGGCGCCGTCAGCACAGGCCCGCCCACCGATGCGCGCCGACAATGGCTATTGGCAAGGCCGCGAGCCGGGTAACCCGCCGTCGCCCCATGGCTGGAGCCGGAGCGGCAACAGCTATTGGGGCGGGGCCCATCGCCGGCCGGCGCGCGGCGCCTACCTGCCGAGCTTCTGGCTGAGCCCGACCTATACGGTCACCAACTGGGGCGGCTATGGCCTCGCCAGGCCGGGCTGGGGCCAGAGCTGGGTGCGCTATTATGACGACGCCGTGCTGGTGGACCGGCGCGGCCGCATCAGCGACAGCGTGCGCGGCCTCGACTGGGACCGCTACGATCATGGCCGCGTGCCGGAATATGCCGGCGACGCACCGGATGACCGCCCGCCGGGCGCCGGCTATGGCCATGACGACGGCTATGATCGCGATTATGGCGACCGCTGGGATGATCGCGGCCGCGAGGATGACCGTTATGCCCGGGATCGCTACGCCGGGCGTGGCTACGACGGGTGGGGCTATGGCGGCGACTACGACTATGACTATGACTATGACGGCGATATGGTGACGTGGGGTGGCGACCGCCGCTGGGGCGGCTATGGCCACCGTGGATGGGGCGGGCGGAACGGCTCCGTGATCGTCTCGCCCTACGGGTCGACGACCACGATCGTGATCCAGTCGCAGCCGGTCATCACCACCACGACCTATTATGAGGAGGTCGCGGCGCCCGTCCGCAAGTGGAGGCCGCGTGCCGTGGCCAAGCCCAAGGTCCGCTATCGCCCCCGCCCGCGCTGCACCTGCGCCAGCTAGGGTCAGGACCTATAATCGCATATCGCTACCCGGAGGGCAGGGCTCAAAGGCGCCGTGGCGGCGTTGGTCGTTTGGCAGATAGCGCCGCTATGTTCGTGACGGTAATGAAACGAACGTCTATTTCGCCATATCTTTCTTATCTTGCCAGACAATCACGACCCTACCCCGCCACCTGCCGCGCCCTTTCCCTGGCCGCCTGCCGACGCGCGTTGCGCTTGCTGGTGAAGCGGGGCTCGGGCGCGTGGCGCAGCGCGCGGAGGTGCGCGTTGAATTCGGCGTCGGTCATTTCCTCGTCCTCCTCGTCGACTTCCGCGTCGCTTGACGAAGTTGACACCGCCGCCGCCTGTTCGACGCGATCGCCATGGTCCGGCCGGGTTGACGAAGTTGACACGGACGCAGGCCGCCCGGCGTGGACGCCGGCAGGCGAGGCGGGCCGCGAAGTTGACAAGGTTGACGCGGATCGCGGCGTTGCGGGCCGACGGGAATCGGAGGCGCGCGACGCGGGTGCATAGGTATCGGGATCAAGCGTTTTCAGCAGGAAGATGAGCAGCCGATCATTGTAGCGCATCCGCGTGCCGCACTGCTCGCCCTTGTAGAACACCGGTTCCTCGACGCCATGGACGGCGCGCTGGAAGGCGGTTTCGGCCAGCACCGCCACCGCCTGCTTCAGCCGGTCATCCCAGGCCGAGCGGAACGCCGCGCCCTCGTCATCCGCCCTGTTGCGCAAATTATAGACGGCGGTGCGCGAGATGCCCGCCGCCTCCGCCGCGACCGACACGCTGCCGCTATTGGCCAGCGCATCGAGAAACAGCGCCTGCCGCTCCGGTGTGAAACCGTCGTGGCGCGGGCGGGGTGGGACGGCGGGGTGATCGATCGGTTCGGCTAGGGCCATGGGGTGCCTCCTGACAAAAGAGGCGGGGTATTTATCGCATGTTGGGGGCTGTAGGACAGGGGAGAAGGGATGGCGGATATGGGTGGAATTGCGCAGGCAGCTTTCAGGCGGAATTCGTGAGAAGCTGCCTTTGCCTTTCTGGCAAAGCCTGGGACATACCTGCCTTTCCCGGCTCGCCGCTTAGATGGCGACTTTTGGCGAGAGCAGACACTCCTCCCTTGGACGGATTTTATCGTACATCGACGTTGGTGGCGATTGCGGAATAGCAGGTTACGGTTGGCACGCGCGAATTAGATGTTTTTCCTCTGTCATGCCGTCGAACTGCTGCACGGTTTGATAGCAGCCAGGTATCGGTTGGCGGCACTGGGCAAGCAGGTATAATCGCTGACATCGTCCATACTCAGAGAAGCTTACCGTCAGGTGGCGCTTCAGTGGGTGTGTCTTGCGCAATGAAAGGATCGACCGTCTCGGAAGCGACGGCCAAAGTCGGCGGCGGCGGCGTCCAACCCTGTGCGAATGCCAATCGGTCTATCGATACGAAATCGAGGACAGCGCCGACGAAAGATTTAGCATCGACGGTCAGATTATCAAAGCCAGGGCAAATTATGGCGAAAGCCGCTTGTTCGAGATCACGCGCCGCGTTGAACAAACGGTCGGAATTGGCCATCTTGGCTGTAATTTCGGCAAGGCTCTCTGCAGGGACAGAGTGTAGCGCTTCGTTAAACCTGTTACGGATCACTTCTGCTAGGCCCGCGCCATTAGGAGCGAAATCTCTGATCGCAGCTTCGGCCCATTTCAGTTTTTCAGCCGTACCCTTTGGATCTTCGCCGAACCGAATGGCATCGGTTAAACTCATCAGTCGCTCTTGATGGGGACGCAGAGCTGACTCACCCGACGCAAAATCCAACGCCGCGGCGGCGATGGCGCAGCAAAAATACGTCAGCCTTGTAAATACTTGGGCGGCGAGAGAGCCCGGATGAGACTGAATGCTCATCCGCGCGAAATATTGAGTGCCATCAAGTGCCGTATTTGCACATGAAGGCCCAAACCGATCAGCGACGGAGGATTTTACCGACGTAAATACGTCTCTGATGTTTTTCGATGCCCGTGAGGTGTCAACCTTTGAGATGAGATCATTTAATTCCTCGTCAGTAATCCGCGAGGATGCAGTTAACCGCTCACTTGACTTCAATCGCTGGAGGTCAGCATTGTCGATCCACAGAATATTATGTTTACGCGCTAGCTCCCGTAGTGAGCGCCGAGTGTCGCTCGTTGCGATACCTGTCGCTTCAACCTGGATCAGCTCCGCTAGCCCTTTCACGAAGAATAGCCGCTCGGCAGCCTTTGGCTGAGCGTTATCCTTGATATCGATAATGATGCGGCGCCGTGCCAAGGTTGCTGATCGTTCATAGAGCCAAAGGTCGATATCCGTCAGCTCATCGCCCCCATGGCGAAGTTTGACACCACGGACGACAAAGAAGCCCGCGCCCAAGAAGTATGAGCGGACGATTTCTTCGGTCTCGAATCCCTTTTTCCCTGTCTTCTTGGGCGGGGAAGCTGGCTTGGCGTTCACAGGCCGCCTCCCCCGCGCACGGCGCTGAGGAGAGATCGTGTCTGTGCCCGGCTGACGGTAGATTGTCCTTTGCGAAGACCTACTCGCGCTGCTTCAGGCGCGGTGTAGCTCCGCATACCCGCACTTGGCAGGGTTTCCAGTGCCGCAGCGGCCGCATTTCTACCTTTCAACACCTCCAAGGCGATGACCCCAACCTCTCGCTTTAGCAGTCTCATTTTGAAGCCGTAACCGGACCGCTCGGTCTGAACAACGCGTTCGAGTTCAAGCGCTCTATAATCGTTCCCGATCGCTGTCGCCGGACCGACAGAGCCGCCGCGGATCAGCTTCCCAAGAAGAAGGTCGATTCCCCAAATCTGACCACGAGCTGAGGGGCTATGCGTCATCCCATATGTCAGTGCCGCCACCAGTGCCTTCGCGTGGTCGAAGGCGTCTTCCGTCAGTGGATTGCTGAATTTATGGAAAGACCCTGGCGAAGTTATGAAAACATGATCGCCCGCCTCGTTGGAGACGATATTCATATCATAGAGCGCTGCCGCACGAACCTTTGCGAATAGTGGCTCACCAAGAATTTTCGTTGCGGCCGACGCGGTTACAGCACCCCGCGTTTTTAATTTTGCGTCAAACTCAACAATTTTTACTTGTTCAGCTGAGCTGAGTGAATCGATGACCTTCTTTGCCTTGGGCGCAGTATCACGACGAAATAGATTGCCATTGAACAGGAGCTTATCAACGCCCTCACCTTCAGCGTCGACAAAGCCAATCTGAGATGCTTGGTTCACAAAATCGGTGGCGTCTGATTTCGTCAGCTTGTGCGTATCACCTAGAAACTCAATTGCCCCAACGGCGGTAACAGGCGTTTGAGACGACAATTCCGCTAGGGTGATCGCGGCTCTTTCTGTCGCATGAGGCTCATTGTCCTCAAACAAATCGGCAGCATGCTGAAGGGCCGAGGAGCCCGTGACGCCGAGGACTGACACCGCGCCGGTCGACGCCCTATCGATAAGTTTGCGCTTCTGGAGATGATCTAAGCAAGCCCCCAGCTCGGTCTTTGGGTTGAGATTGCCAATTTTTGCAGCAGCCGTAACCTGCTCTGCGGTCAAAGTCGCTTCGTCGCTTTCCCCAAGGCGAGCGAGCAAGCCGGCTGATTTGGCAGCGAGGTCGATCGCGCTGAATTCGGCCGCGCCGCGCATGTCTGCAGCGACCTTGCGTCCATGATGGACAACCCACGCACCTATAGTCTGCTTTTCCATAAATCCCCCGCCACTGATTATCGCGCAGATGGCAGCTTTCGGGAATGAAAATCCGTCATCGAACGGCAAAAAATTTGGGCATTGGCGCGAACGTCCCCTGACCAATCGGCAGCTTCCGCCAAGATCGGACCTTAGCGTGGCAGATAGGAACGACCGGCTCTGGGTCGCCACCGGACCATCCGTTTCTGCGATGCGTCGCAACGAGAAGCGGACGCGCGTCAATATCTGCCGAGCAATCGCTGGCGTGGTGGATTCAAAGTTCGCTTCGTTATCCCCCTTCCTGCTTGCAGGGAGGGGTATGTGCCCGCGTCTGCGGGCCAAAGGACTCCTTCAACCGTGTCGCAATCTGGGGCTGCGGAGGCATCGAGCCCCCTCAGTCCCCACCCACCCCTTGATCCCCTCCCTTGAAAGGGAAGGGAGATTCCAACGCCACGAACTTCAGATCCACCACACGGCGGACCGCCCGTTTTTGAGAAAAGCGGGACCCCGGGTCGAGCCCGGGGTGACGGTGTTTATCAACGAGCGCCGTGCCCTTACCCTCCCACCGCTGCGCGGCGGGTCCCTCCCTCTCCCGAAACGGGAGAGGGGTGATGACCGAGAAGCGTATCAGCTCAGCAGGTCGAGCGCCTCGTCGCTGAGCGAGCCGGGGATGATCATGATGGGGCAGGGCAGGCTGCCCGATTCCACGCCGGCGAAGTGGGCGACCAGCGGACCTGGTGAGCCGGTCGCGGCGGCGCCGAGGACGAGGGCGGCGACGTTTTCGCTGTTGAGCAGCGCCTGCCGCACCGTCGCGATGGGCTCGCCCTGCTGGACGGTGATCGACGGACGCAGGCCGGTTTCCTCCATCAGTTCGCCGGCGACCTGCGCGATCAGGGCTTCGGCGCGAAGGCGCGCCTCCTCCTCCATCGCGGCCTGGACGGCGCCCCACTGCACGAATTCCGGCGGGGGGATCAGGACGAGGATCTCGACGCCGCCGCCCGTCTTGGCGGCGCGGCGCGCGGCGAAGCGCAGGGCGACCCGTGCTTCGTCGGTTTCATCGATAACGGCCAGATATTTGCGCATCCCCAACGCTTTCTTTGCATTCTCTACCAGGACGCTGCGCTACTCCGCGCGCGGAAGCAAGAAAAGGTTCGTATCGTGAAGTCTTGACCGCGCCCGGCGCTTGGTCGAGAGCTTGTCCCATCGCGACTTTCCTGGAGAGACTGCCCGCCATGCCGATCGAACTGAAGATGCCCGCGCTTTCGCCCACCATGGAGGAAGGCACGATCGCGAAGTGGCTCGTCAAGGAAGGCGACACCGTCGCGGCGGGCGATCTGCTGGCCGAGATCGAAACCGACAAGGCGACGATGGAGTTCGAAGCGGTCGACGAAGGCACGATCACCAAGATCGTGGTGGGCGACGGCGATGCGCCGGTGAAGGTCGGCACCGTCATCGCCCTGATCCAGGGCGAGGATGAAGGCGCCGCGCCGGCGAAGCCCAAGGATGAGGCGAAGGCGGCAGAGGCGCCGAAGGCGAAGGCGGATGCCGCCCCGCCGCCGGCCAAGGCGGAGGCGCCCGCGCCGCGACCCGATCCGGTGCCTGCCAGCAAGGAAGACGGCTCCCGCGTCAAGGCCAGTCCGCTCGCGCGGCGGATCGCCAGCCAGCAGGGCATCGACCTTGCATCAGTGGCCGGGTCCGGCCCCAATGGGCGCGTGGTGAAGATCGATCTGGAGGGCGCGCCGAAGGGGGCCGCGGCCCCGGCATCAGCGCCCGCATCGGCCCCGGCATCAGCGCCAGCGAAAGGCGAGGCGCCGGTTACCGCCGCGGCAGCTTCGCCCGCGCCAGCCGCGCAGGGCGGCGTGCCGTTCGAGACGATCAAGCTTTCGAGCATGCGCAAGACGATCGCGCGGCGACTGACCGAATCCAAGCAGACCGTGCCGCATTATTATCTGTCGATCGACTGCAACCTGGACGCGCTGCTGAAGCTGCGGACCGAGCTGAACGCCGGGCTGGAAGGGCGCGGGATCAAGCTGTCGGTCAACGACCTGCTGATCAAGGCGCTGGGCGCGGCGCTGGTCGAGATACCCGACGCCAACGTCCAGTTCGCGGGCGACACCCTGCTGAAGTTCAGCCGCGTCGACATTTCGATGGCGGTGGCGATCCCCGGCGGGCTGATCACGCCGATCATCACCGACGTCGCCAACAAGAGCGTCTCGACGATCGCGACGCAGGCCAAGGATCTCGCCGCGCGCGCGCGCGACGGCAAGCTCCAGCCCGAGGAATATCAGGGCGGCACGGCCTCGATCTCCAACCTCGGCATGTACGGCATCAAGCAGTTTGACGCGGTGATCAACCCGCCGCAGGCGATGATCCTGGCGGTCGGCGCGGGCGAGAAGCGGCCCTATGTCGTCAACGACGCGCTGGCGATGGCGACGGTGCTGACGGCATCGGGCAGCTTCGATCATCGCGCGATCGATGGCGCGCTGGGCGCGGAGCTGATGGCCGCGTTCAAGCGGCTGGTGGAAAAGCCGATGGGCATGCTGGCCTGACGCGGCAGTGATCCTTTTGCAGGGCATAGCCTAAAGCAAGAGCGTTCGGACGGGAGGGAAGACAATATGGGTCTGCTAAAGGCTGTTCTGGTCGGCTTTCTCGCTTCCCTGTTGTTGGCGGGCATTGCAAGCAGCCTGCCCGACAGGCTGGCCGGGGCCGTGCGCTGGGCAAGTTTCGATTTCACGCTCGGCACCACGCCGCTGACCTTCTCCTTTCCGGTCTTCGTCACCGTGACGCTGGTCTGCTGGATTTTCGTTTTCGGATGGCGGGACTAGTATGTATGGCGGATCAAAGCTCGTTTCATTGCCGTCACCCCGGAAAAGCGGGATCCCGGATCAGGTCCGGGATGACGAAATCAATGTGGCGAACTTCGGATTCGAGTGACCAGGGTGCAGACCCGTCGTTGCAGTGCCGCCCGTTCATGCCGCATGCGACGATCCTGACCCTACTACTTCTTTGAGGGAATATATCTTGTCCGAACCCTATGATCTCGTCGTTCTCGGCTCCGGCCCCGGCGGCTATGTGGCGGCGATCCGGGCGGCGCAGCTCGGGCTCAAGGTGGCGATCGTCGAGCGCGAGCTGCTGGGCGGCATCTGCCTCAACTGGGGCTGCATCCCCACCAAGGCGCTGCTGCGGACGTCCGAGGTCTATCATTACATGACGCACGCCGAGGCCTATGGGCTGACGGTGGAGAAGCCGTCCTTCGACGTCGCGAAGATCGTCGAGCGCTCGCGCAAGGTCGCCGGCCAGCTGAACGGCGGCGTGAAGAGCCTGATGAAGAAGAACAAGATCACCGTGATCGAGGGTGAAGGCACGCTCACCGGCAAGGGCGGGCTCAAGATCGTCAAGGATGGCAAGGCGACCGACGTTTCGGCCAAGAACATCATCGTCGCGACGGGCGCGCGGGCCCGCGACCTGCCCTTCGCCAAGGCGGACGGCAAGCGCATCTGGACCTACCGTCACGCCATGGTCCCGACCGAAATGCCGACCAAGCTGCTGGTCATCGGCTCCGGCGCGATCGGCGTCGAGTTCGCCAGCTTCTATTCGGACATGGGCGCCGAGGTGACGATCGTCGAAATGCTCGATCGCGTGCTGCCGGTGGAGGATGCCGAGGTGTCCGAATTCATGGCCAAGGCGCTGACCAAGCAGGGGATGAAGATCCTGACCTCCGCCGGGGTCGAGAAGCTGGAGCCAGGCGCCAAGTCGGTCAAGGCGTCGATCAAGGACAAGGACGGCAAGATTTCGACCGAAGAGTACAGCCATGTCATCGTCGCGGTCGGCATCGTGCCGAACACCGAGAATATCGGGCTCGAGGCGCTGAAGGTGGCGACGACCAGGGGGCATATCGACACCGATCCCTATGGCCGCACCAATGTTGAGGGGCTGTGGGCGATCGGCGACGTCACCGGGCCGCCCTGGCTGGCGCACAAGGCGAGCCACGAGGGCGTCGTCGCGGCCGAGGCGATCGCGGGCCATAAGGGCGTGCACCCGATGGACAAGGGCAACATCCCCGGCTGCACCTATTCCCGCCCGCAGGTGGCGTCCGTCGGCCTGACCGAAGCGAAGGCCAGGGAAGGCGGCCGCAAGGTCAAGGTCGGCAAGTTCCCGTTCATCGGCAACGGCAAGGCGATCGCGCTGGGCGAGGCCGAAGGCTTCATCAAGACGATCTTCGACGAGGCAACCGGCGAATTGCTCGGCGCGCACATGATCGGCGCCGAAGTGACAGAGCTGATCCAGGGCTATGTCGTCGCGCGCCAGCTCGAGACCACCGAGGAGGAGCTGATGCGCACGATCTTCGCGCACCCGACCCTATCGGAAATGATGCACGAGAGCGTATTGAGCGCCTATGGCCGGGCGCTTCACTTCTGATCCCGGCGCATTCGACGCCGATCATGACGAGGACATTGCGTCGGCGATCGCTGACGTGGCGCGGGTGCGCGCGATCCTGCTCGACGCGGCGCGGGCGGGCGAGGCGCTCAGCTATTCCGACGCGCTGAACCAGCTCGGCACCCGGTTCACCCGGCCCAAGATGCGCGCGCTGTGCAAGACGCTGGGCGCGATCGACCGGGCGGGCGCCGCTGCTGGCGAACCCGAGCTGGCCGTGCTGGTCGTGCGCGAGAGCGACAGGCTGCCGGGGCAGGGCTGGTGGACCGAACATACCCGCGAGACGCGTTACAAGGGGCCGTGGACGGGCGCGGAGGCGGCGACGCTGGTGAAGCGGCTGCAGGGGAAGGTGTTTCGGTACTGGCGGGGGCGGTAGGGGTGGGAGTGGGTTGGGTTATGTGTAGCGGACGGCAGGAAAGGGGTGGGTAGCTGCCCTGGCCGCTTTTGGTCGGCGGGTAGCGATAGCCGCCGTTTAATCGGGGTAGCGGCTGCTGCTGCTCCCGACCAGATTTGGCCGTTCCATAGTGCGGGCGTGAACGTCTGGTCCTGAAAGAAGCTGCCGATGGGATGCTCAGACGAGGATTTTCAGCAAGGCGTAACTAAGCGGACTTAAAAATTTCCATTCGCTAGTAGCAATAGCGGGTTGTTGATCAATGGACGCTGATGGCACAAGTCGAGCGCATCTGACGGATCGCCTCCGTCGTGAGACCGGCCTTCCACTCCGCACATTTGCCGCCTTGGTCGTCGATCATCACACTATATGGAAGACCAGATGTGCCGGATGCATATCGGCGTGCCATTTGTTGCACGTCCACACCTGATGCGATTTCGACATTGCCTGGTAACGCCAGCTTGTAGCGTCTGATCCCGCCATCGGTCCATGCGACCACTATTCGATCCGGGCTGGCACCGGAGGCGAGCGTAGCGATGTCACGCAATTCTGCAATACATGGGGCGCACCAACTGGCGCCGAACATCAGGATCGTGCGGTTGGCAGCTCCATCTTTTGCGGGACCGGCCTGCGTTTCAGCATGTCCCAAATTGGATGTAATAGCTGCGGCAAATATCGCTACGCTGATGGACAGGCGAAACATGCGGCCATAGTAATATTTTGAGCGCATCAAGAGCAAGGTGAGGGTGGTTGTGAATTTGATCCTGACATTGATGTTTGCCGCTACGACACCCGCTTCCGCTGATACGACGCCGCCCGGACCCCGAACACTTCAGCAGGATTTCGACGACGCATCCGCTGACGCCTCGGCGGGCAAGTGCGAGCGCGCGATACCGAAGTTCGAAGCATTGGAACGCAGCAACAAGGTCAAGCCGGGGTCGCTGCCTGCGGCTACCATAGCAGTTCGCAAAGGCATTTGCGCGATCAGGCTGTGGCGGGCAGATGCCAACGAACCAGAGATACAAGCCGGTCTGGCGACGCTCGATAAAGCCGGAAGCGATTTTGACGGCGACATCTCCGATGGCTGGACCGCGCTGGGCGATGCGGCGTTCCGGCGATATGATTATGCTGGGGCAACCAACGGCTACAAGAGTGCGCTGGCACGGTTGAAGGGAGAATATCGTCTCAATGTCCTGCCCAAACTTGCCAAGGCGACCGCGTTCGATGGAAACGCCGAGGCGCTAACTTATGCCGACGAAGGTCTCAAAATCATTTCGGCGATGACAAAGCCGAACAAGGACTCATTGGCCGCTTTCCATACTCTTCACGCCCGAGCCCTGCTCAATCAAGGCAATGCGGAAGAGGCATATAAGGAACTGAAGACCGCGCTTTCGCTTAGCGGCGGCCTGACCAACAAAACGACGCTGAGTGAAGTCGCATTGCGCAGCGACCTTGCAATCGCAGCGATGTTGGTCGGCAAGAAGGATGATGCTCGCCTGTATCTGGCCTATACCGGCGCGGGCCGCATCGAAAAGTCTCCGTTCAAAAAGGCGGCGTCAATGAACCCACCGCTGTGCGGAGAGGAGACCGGGCTTCGCCCCGAAGATGTCGCTGTCGTGGAGTTTGGCATCGCCGACGATGGGAGTGTGTCTTCGGCCCAGACGGTTTACTCGCGGGGCGGACCTGATGTTGCCGCTGCCTTCGGCAAAGCCGTGAGCGACTGGTATTGGAAACCAGAGGACATCGCTTCGATCCCTCCCTTTTACCGGGTTCTTACCCGTGTTGAATTGCGATGCAGCAATGTGTTGGATAGCGGTCCCGGAGTAATGGGACCGCTCAGCGAGCGGTTTTTGTCTTGGGCAACGGCTCGCCTTCCTTTGACCGCCACTCCCGACATCAGCGATACGAAACTGCGCGAAACTCTCCACCACTATATCGATGATAGTGGCAAGCCGTCGAACGATGCCGCCCGGATCGCGGCGTGGGGTTGGCTGGCATATGTGGAACCGGCTTCAGGACAGAAGCGCATGGCGATGGCCGATGAGGCGTTGGGACTGGCCTCAAAAACATCGGTGCCGCAGGAGGTCGTCAATTGGTTGCGGATTGTAAGGCAGAAGGCATCAACTGATGACCAGCGACGTGCGAACAGCGACGATCTTCGTGCTCTGCTGACGCTTTCCGACGACCCTGCGATATCGAATGACGCGTTGGCGGCAGACACACTTCGTTTACAGGCCGCTCGTGGTTGGATGACCACGAAGCTGAAGGAAACGCCAATGCTGCTGGAAAAGGTAGCGCAGGATGATCGCCTGCCGCCGCATCATCCATTGCGGCAGCTTGCATTGCTCGATCTGGCGGGCAAGGCCGCTGAGGAAGGGAACCGCGCAGCCGCGCAGGACTATTTCAGTCGGACAGGCCTCACCGATGAGCAGTGCGCGCTCTTGGGGGAGTCCCCGACGCTCAAGCGCTCGAATGTAAGCAGCAACGACTATCCCACCGATGCATTTACAATGGGGTTTGAAGGCTGGGTGCAGACGGAACATGACATCATGACCGACGGCAAGACCACGAACGTCAGGCCGATCATTGCCTATCCGCCGCTTATATTCGTGGATGCTGCCGCCGGAATGACCAAGGGTTTGCAATATGACGTAAGTTTCAGGCCGGGAAGTTCGCTGGCTTGCAGCGCCAACCGCCAGACTTTCAATTTCATCATTCCGACCAATCATTGATGGGAGTCTCGGACCTGCCCTAATTAAGGCATTCAACTGCGTTGTAGGCGTGTTTACAGATGGAGTGTCGACTTACTTCGGTATCCAACCCAAAACCGGCCAGTCCGGACCCGGCCCAGTTGCTGCCGCGACGACGAGCCGGTCAAGCAAACGTTAAATGTCTGGTCCTGTGATGAAACCTGTCGTTCACCTCCGCAGCGGGGAATGTCCGGTAAGTCCCTAGAAGTGCGTCCATTTGTCGATACATTGTCAACACATCACCCGTACGCCCTAAATTCGGGCGCTGGAGGCCGACGATGACAATCCACGTCAAGAAATGGGGCAACAGCGCCGATCAGGTGAAAAGCCTCGACTGGCGCGCGCAAGGCGTCGATCAAGGGGCGCGTGGCCGATGTCGAAATGTCCGAGATTCGGGGCAAGCTGGCCGCGCTTACGGGCGTCGGATGAGCTTGAGAAAGAGGGCAGCCGAGGGCGGATCAAGGTATCTCTCGACTTCGCTCGATACGAACGGAAGTTTGGGGTCGTCTTGTAACAACAGGATGAGGAGAACATCATGCAGGTCATCGCGATACTCTGGCCGACGATAGCGCTTGCCGCGCTGATCTTCATCGTCTGGTTCACCCTGTTCGTGCATCGGCTGGGCCATATGAAGCGCAATCCGCCACGCGCGGAGGACTTGGCGGACGGCGAGGCGGCGATGCGCTATTTCCGGCCCGTCGAAATGCCCGCGAACAACCTGGCCAATCTGTTCGAAATGCCGGTGCTTTATTTCGCGCTGGTGCCGTTGCTGCTGATCACGCATCACGCGAACCATATTCAGGTGATCCTGGCGTGGATCTACGTCGTGCTCCGCGCGCTGCACAGTTTCATCCATATCGGCCCGAAGAAGGTGATGCCGCGTTTCATGGTCTATCTGGCGTCGTGCATCGTGCTGTCCGTGATGTGGATCGGCTTTGCGATCGACATGGCGACGGCCGCGGGCGTTTGACGGCTCCGTGCGACGGGGCGCATCGACGGCGGGGCTGATTTCGCTGGCCGTCGCGTTGGTGTTGCTCACCATATTGGTCGTGGGCGGCAGCGCCGACGATCTCGATGCGCGTCTCCTGCCCGCGATCGCGACGTGGATTCGCGGCCATGACGGGCTGATGCGTATCATGTATTGCGCCACCACCGTCGGCGACTCCTCCGTCCGCTTTCCGATTGCGGGCGTGGCGGCGCTGTTGTTGCTGATCGTCCGCCAACGGCGTGGGGCGCTGTTCCTGCTGATCGCGATGCCGGGCGCGTGGCTGACCTCTTCGATCTTCAAGCTGATCGTCGAGCGACCGCGGCCATCGCTGCTCCCGCGGCTCGATGTCGTCACCACCCACAGCTATCCGAGCGGGCATGCGTGGAGCGGGATGGTGCTGTGCCTGGCGCTCGCGCTGGTGCTCCGCCCGGCGGTGCCGTCGCGATTTCGCCTGCCGCTGCTGGGCGTTGCGCTGTTCGGGGCCTTTCTCATCGGGGTTTCCCGGCTGGCGCTCGCCGTGCACTGGCCGAGCGACGTGCTTGCCGGCTGGATCGGCGGCGCGCTCTGGGTTGCGATCTGTGCCCGCTGGCTAAGCCCCTCGCTACTCGCGCTTGACAATCCGGCCTCAAAACGGGAGCCTCTACGCCAACAGGGAGAATGACGACATGAAGATGCTTCGTCTGCTCGCCGGGCTTGCGATCGTTGGGGCAGCCATGACCGCTTCGGCGCAAACTTGGAATTTCGCGCATGGCGGGGCCGACAATGCCGGTTTCGCCGGAATCGAGACCTCACCCATCATCACCACATCAAAACCAAAAATCGTCGCCGGTATCGGCCCGGTCGTTTCAGGATCTGGCCCGACGATCAGCACGAACGGCACGGCGTATATCGGCAATGCCTATGGCGTCGTAAAGGCGATCTCGCGTACCGGCACACTGAACTGGACGGCGACCGTCGATGAAGCCCGCATTCCCGTTTCGCCGATCGTGGGAGAGGACGGCTCCGTCTATGTCATCGGCGCAGGCAGCCGGATTCACGATCATCGCCCCGGGGCGAAATACCAGGCGGTCTCGACACTCTACAAGTTCGACAAAAACGGTGTCCTTCAATGGAAGGTGGCCATGCCGGTCACGCACCATAATCCGAAAATCGAAGGCGGTGGCATCGTCAACGGCGCGCCCGTGGCCATGGGCAGCGGTGCCGATGAAGCCATCCTCGTGCCTGTCCATGTCGTCACCGATCCGCCGAGCGATTCACCGCGGATTGGTTGCACGCAGCTCATGGTATTGACCCATAAATGCGAACCGATCCATCACCCTGCCAAGTCGGTCCTGCACATCATCGGCTTTTCCCGCAACGGCGACATCGTGTTCAACCAGGAATTCAAGAGCAGTTATCGGCCTGACAATTCCCGGTGGTGCCTGATGGATTGCTGGCTGGGGATGGATGATCCGTCTTATCACCCGAACACCACTATCGCGCAGCTTCCCGACACGTCGCGCGCGTCGGCCACCGCTCTTGCGATCGCGCCGGGCAATATTTTCGTGGCCAATGACGGCATCGCGACGATGCGCGGCTATTATTATCAGCCGGGGCTGGCGCCGCAGCAGCGGTTCGAAAAAAAGCTGGGACATAACATCACGTCAAGCTCCGCAGTGCTGACGGACACTCACTCAGCCATTGCGATCACACGCGGCATCATTGCCTTTGGTGGTCCATCGACCGAAGCACGGCCCGATGTCAAGCACAGTCAGTACCGTAATCCCAAGCGGGTCTACGCGACACCGACACGGCTTGCGGACGGGCGCCTCGTCACGCTCGACCTCGACGGGGAGCTGGCCCTGATCGACGGCAAGAAAGCGGTGAAGTGGGACCAGCTTCGCGGCCAGACGGTCGCCTCGCCGGCGGCGTCGAAGGGTTATGTATATGTCTCCACGGTCGAAGAGATTGTCAGCTTCCATGCCGATACGCTGGAAGAAGCCGGTCGCTATCTGTGGGCAGGGGGCGGGACATCGCCGCCCGCGATCGGGCCGCAGGGGCTGGTCTATGCGATCGCCGGGGAGAAGCTCTACATTTTCCCCAACAACAACCCTGGGAGCAATCTGGATGGCGATGGTGAGGCTTGCAGTCGGCCGGGGGGCGTTGCAGGCAGTCTCAACGCGGAATGCCGTCCAGGGATGACGCATTGAGGGTAAGGGCTCAATCGGGCAAGAGGCACATCGAGAACATTCAAAGTCCCACGCCTTCTCACCATCGTCCGGCCCGACAAGTGAACGCGAATGCCCGCAATAACACAGGCGCTCGTTCCGCCGGCTCCGTAATAGCTGCCATTCCCGATTTTCTGGCCGCAACCCGTGGAGCGGATTTTGCAAAGCGTCCGCAGTTTTGCATCCCCGGTTGACCCATTCCGAATCCCGCACTATAGCGCCGCCCTGCCTGCGGGCTGGTGGTGGGTGATCATCCCAGACGCTGTCCTGGAGCAGGTATATATTTGCGCTTGAACATTGCTGATGCGTGTTTGAAGCCTGGGGGATCTTGATGGTCGCCGGGGCTTTTGTGCTTTTTCCGGAGAGTTTGTCTCCGGATGGTACAAGACATTCGCCAGCAAAGTAACTCACAAAGGTGAAGGGCTTCATGCCGACGATCAACCAGCTGGTCCGCAAGGGCCGGGAACCCCAGAAGGAACGTTCGAAGGTTCCGGCGATGGAAGCAAACCCGCAAAAGCGCGGCGTTTGCACTCGCGTTTATACGACGACCCCGAAAAAGCCGAACTCGGCTCTGCGCAAGGTGGCCAAGGTTCGCCTGACCAACCAGCGCGAAGTCATCAGCTACATCCCGGGCGAAGGCCACAACCTGCAGGAGCACAGCGTCGTGCTCATCCGCGGCGGCCGCGTTCGCGATTTGCCCGGCGTTCGCTATCACGTCCTGCGCGGCGTGCTCGATACACAGGGGGTCAAGGACCGCAAGCAGAGCCGTTCGAAATACGGCGCCAAGCGTCCTAAGTAAGGAATAGATCAGATGGCTCGTCGTCGTCGTCCAGAAAAGCGCGAAATTCTTCCCGATCCGAAGTTCGGGGATGTCGTGCTGTCCAAGTTCATGAATTCCGTCATGCTCGACGGAAAGAAGTCCACCGCCGAAGGCATCGTCTACGGTGCGCTCGAAACGGTCGAAACACGCGCCAAGCGTGAACCGATCGGCGTGTTCCATGATGCGCTCAACAACATCAAGCCGGGCATCGAGGTCCGCAGCCGCCGCGTCGGTGGCGCGACCTATCAGGTCCCGGTCGAGGTTCGCCCCGAGCGTGCCCAGGCACTGGCAATCCGCTGGCTGATCGGCGCGGCGCGTGCCCGCTCCGAGCACACCATGTCCGCTCGCCTGTCCGGTGAGCTGCTGGATGCGGCGAACAATCGCGGCAATGCGGTCAAGAAGCGTGAAGACACGCATCGCATGGCCGAAGCAAACCGCGCCTTCTCGCACTATCGCTGGTAGGGCCGGAGGCGCACTTTGATTTCCCGCTCATCCTGAGTGGGGCTGAGCCTGGCGAAGACCCATATCGAAGGATCCTTCGAGACACCACTTCGACAAGCTCAGTGGTTCCTCAGGATGAGCGTATAGAATAGAGACCGCCGGGTTTCCGGCATTGGAGTAAAGATCATGGCCCGCAGCCATCCGCTCGACAAATATCGCAACATCGGCATCATGGCCCACATCGATGCCGGCAAGACGACAACGACCGAGCGCATCCTGTATTATACCGGAAAGTCCTACAAGATCGGCGAAGTGCACGAAGGCACCGCGACGATGGACTGGATGGAGCAGGAGCAGGAGCGGGGCATCACGATCACGTCGGCCGCGACCACGTGCTTCTGGTCGGCCGACGAGGGCAAGGGCCCCGAGCACCGCATCAACATCATCGACACGCCGGGCCACGTCGACTTCACGATCGAGGTCGAGCGTTCCCTGCGCGTGCTCGACGGCGCGGTTGCGTGCTTCGACGGCGTTGCCGGCGTTGAGCCACAGTCCGAGACGGTGTGGCGTCAGGCCGACAAGTACGGCGTGCCGCGCATGTGCTTCATCAACAAGCTCGACCGTACCGGCGCGGATTTCTACTTCTGCGTAAACTCGATCATCGAGCGCCTGGGCGCGCGTCCCGCCGTGCTGTATCTTCCGATCGGCATCGAAGGCGGCTTCAAGGGCCTGGTCGACCTGGTCGAGAACCGCGCGATCATCTGGCTCGAAGAAAGCCTGGGTGCGAAGTTCGAATATCAGGACATCCCGGATGACCTGAAGGAAAACGCGGCGAAGTATCGCAGCGAGCTGATCGAAATGGCCGTCGAGCAGGACGACGACCTGATGGAGGCGTATCTCGAAGGCAATGAGCCTTCGGTCGCCGACCTGAAGAAGCTGATCCGCAAGGGTACGCTCGGCATGGCATTCGTGCCTGTGGTGTGCGGCTCGGCGTTCAAGAACAAGGGCGTCCAACCCCTGCTCGACGCCGTGGTCGACTATCTGCCTTCGCCGCTCGACGTTCCCGCGATCAAGGGCGTGAAGCTCGACGGCGAGACCCCGGACGAGCGTCCTTCGTCGGACTCCGAGCCTTTCTCGGCGCTGGCGTTCAAGATCATGAACGATCCGTTCGTCGGCACGCTGACCTTCGCGCGCATCTATTCAGGCAAGCTCGAAGCCGCGTCGCAGGTCACGAATTCGGTCAAGGACAAGAAGGAAAAGGTTGGCCGCATGCTCTTGATGCATGCGAACAGCCGTGAGGATATCCAGGAAGCCTTCGCGGGCGACATCGTTGCGCTTGCGGGCCTTAAGGATACCACAACCGGCGACACGCTGTGCGCGCCGAACGCGCCGATCATCCTGGAGCGGATGGAGTTTCCCGAGCCCGTTATCGAGCTGTCGGTGGAGCCCAAGACGAAGGCCGACCAGGAAAAGATGGGCGTGGCGCTCAATCGACTGGCGCGCGAAGATCCGTCATTCCGCGTCTCGTCCGATCCGGAAAGCGGCCAGACCATCATCAAGGGCATGGGTGAGCTTCACCTCGAAATCCTGGTCGACCGCATGAAGCGCGAGTTCAAGGTCGAGGCGAATGTCGGCGCGCCGCAAGTGGCGTATCGCGAGTATCTCGCGAAGAAGGTCGATATCGACTATACCCACAAGAAGCAGTCGGGTGGTTCGGGTCAGTTCGGCCGCGTGAAGGTCACGGTCATCCCGGGCGAGCGCGGTTCGGGCTTCCAGTTCATCGACGAGGTCAAGGGCGGCAATATTCCCAAGGAATATATTCCGTCGGTCGAGAAGGGATTTCGCGAGACAGCCGAGACCGGATCATTGATCGGCTTCCCGATCATCGATTTCGAGGTTCACCTGACCGACGGCGCCTATCACGACGTCGATTCGTCGGCGCTGGCGTTCGAAATCTGCGCCCGTGGCGCGATGCGCGAAGCCGCACAGAAGGCCGGCATCAAACTGCTGGAGCCGATCATGAAGGTCGAGGTCGTGACTCCGGAAGATTATCTGGGCGACGTCATCGGCGACATGAACAGCCGTCGTGGTCAGATTCAGGGCACCGACAGCCGCGGCAACGCACAGACTGTCGAGGCGATGGTGCCGCTGGCCAACATGTTTGGCTATGTAAACCAGCTGCGTTCGTTCACTCAGGGGCGTGCGCAATATAGCATGCAATTCTCCCATTATGACGAAGTGCCTGCAAATGTTGCCGACGAAGTGAAGGCAAAGCTGGCGTAATATAAAATTTATGGTTATGGGCGCCTCCGCATCGGGCGGAGCGCTCGAAAAACGGACGTAAGAAGAAGGTAGGACAGCAATGGCGAAAGCTAAGTTTGAGCGGACGAAGCCGCACTGCAATATCGGCACCATCGGTCACGTCGACCATGGCAAGACGTCGCTCACGGCGGCGATCACCAAGGTTCTCGCCGAAACCGGCGGCGCGACCTTCGTCGACTATGCAAACATCGACAAGGCTCCGGAAGAGCGCGAGCGCGGCATCACCATCTCGACCGCGCACGTCGAGTATGAGACGACCGCACGTCACTACGCGCATGTCGATTGCCCGGGCCACGCCGATTATGTGAAGAACATGATCACCGGCGCGGCGCAGATGGACGGCGGCATCCTCGTCGTTTCCGCAACCGACGGCCCGATGCCGCAGACCCGCGAGCACATCCTGCTCGCACGTCAGGTCGGCGTTCCGCAGCTTGTCGTGTTCATGAACAAGGTCGATCTGGTCGACGACGCCGAGATTCTCGAGCTCGTCGAGCTTGAAATCCGCGAGCTGCTTTCGTCCTATGATTTCGACGGCGACAATATTCCCGTCATCCAGGGATCGGCCGTTTGCGCGTTGAACGGCACCAAGCCGGAGATCGGCCATGACGCCGTTCTCAAGCTGATGGCCGCAGTCGACGAATTCATCCCGCAGCCAGAGCGTCCGCTCGACAAGCCGTTCCTGATGCCGATCGAAGACGTGTTCTCGATCTCGGGTCGTGGCACGGTTGTCACCGGCCGCGTCGAGACCGGCATCGTCAAGGTTGGCGAAGAAGTCGAGATCGTCGGGATCAAGGACACCAAGAAGACCGTCGTGACCGGCGTTGAAATGTTCCGCAAGCTGCTCGATCAGGGCCAGGCAGGCGACAATATCGGTGCGCTGATCCGCGGTATCGGCCGTGAAGACGTCGAGCGCGGCCAGGTTCTCTGCAAGCCCGGCTCGATCAAGCCGCACACCGAGTTCAAGTCGGAAGTCTATGTCCTTTCGAAGGAAGAAGGCGGTCGCCACACCCCGTTCTTCGCGAACTATCGTCCCCAGTTCTACTTCCGCACGACGGACGTGACCGGCGAAGTTCAGCTTCCCGAGGGCACCGAAATGGTGATGCCTGGCGATAACGTCGCGCTCGGCGTCAAGCTGATCGCGCCCATCGCGATGGAAGAAGGTCTTCGCTTCTCGATCCGTGAAGGCGGCCGCACCGTTGGTGCAGGGGTTGTCAGCTCGATCACGAAGTAATATAGGCACGCGCAGCCGCCCGGTTCGGAACTCGAATCGGGCGGCTTGCTTTTGGAATTCAATGGGATCGGTTCACCCAATCCCGTCATCCCGGATCTGATCCGGGATCCATAAACGCTTCGACGAAGTTTCGGCATGGCGGTTATGGGTCTCGACTTTCGTCGGGATGACGGTGGAAAGTGAATTGTTCCTCGGCTCTTTCGCATCGGTAGTGGACGACAATGGAAACGCAGAATATTCGCATTCGCCTGAAGGCCTTCGATCATCGCGTGCTCGATCAGGCTACTGGCGACATCGCCGACACGGCGCGCCGTACGGGTGCTCTTATTCGCGGCCCCATTCCGCTCCCGACGCGCATCGAGAAGTTCACCGTGAACCGCGGCCCGCACATCGACAAGAAGTCGCGCGAGCAGTTCGAGGTGCGTACTTACAAGCGGCTGCTCGACATCGTTCAGCCCACGCCACAGACGGTCGACGCGCTCATGAAGCTCGATCTCGCAGCAGGCGTAGACGTAGAGATCAAACTCGCCTAAGGGCGAGCCGAACACGCTGGCGGATTAGATTCGCCGGCACGCTGGGATACCGCACGGCATGCCGTGGTCCTGAGTCCCCGCCAGCTTTCTCCTTCGGGATAAGGCATCCAGCCCGGGCGGGGGCGCAATCACATTGGGCTGGGTCTTCCCGCTTCGGTTGGAAGATTTTTTGTTTGTCACGCTCCCGCTGAGGGAGCCTCTGAATGGAGGAAGATCATGCGCACTGGCGTGATCGCGAAGAAAATGGGGATGACCCGCCTGTTCCAGGCTGATGGCCGGCACGTGCCGGTCACTGTTCTGGTGCTGGACAATGTTCAGGTGATTGCCCGCCGCGAAGCGGATCGTGACGGTTATGTCGCGGTTCAGCTGGGCGCAGGCGTTGCCAAGGCGAAGAATGTCGCCAAGCCGCAGCGCGGCCACTTCGGCAAGGCCGAGGTCGAGCCCAAGGCGAAGGTTGCGGAATTCCGCGTCACGGAAGATGCGCTGCTCGACGTGGGCGCCGAGCTTTCGGCCGACCATTTCGTCGCCGGCCAGCTGGTCGACATCCAGGGCCACACCCAGGGCAAGGGCTTTGCCGGTGCGATGAAGCGCTGGAACTTCGGCGGTCTGCGCGCAACCCACGGCGTTTCGGTCTCGCACCGTTCGCACGGTTCGACCGGCAACCGCCAGGATCCGGGCCGCGTGTTCAAGAACAAGAAGATGGCCGGCCACATGGGCGACCGTCAGCGCACTCAGCAGAACCTCGAGATTGTCCGCACCGATGCGGCGCGCGGCCTGCTGTTCGTCAAGGGCTCGGTGCCCGGTTCCAAGGGCGGCTGGCTGCTGGTCCACGATGCGGTGAAGGTGCCGCGTCCGGACAATGCGCCATATCCCGCCGGTCTTCGTGAAAACGAGAAGGAACTGGAAGCCGTGCATGAAGAAGCGCTGCCCGGCCTGGTCGAGGAAGCGGCGGTTCATGAAATTCCCGCCCTTCCCGGTGCCGATGAAGTCGCAGCCGGCGTAGCGGCGGCTGACGAAGCGATCGCGCAGGACGAAGCAGCTGTCGAAGCGCCGGAGACCCCGGCCGCCGATGGCGAAGGCAAGGAGGGCTGATAATGAAGATTAAGGTTCAGACCCTCGATGCGGCGGCTTCGGGCGACATCGAATTGAACGATGCGGTTTTCGGCATCGAGCCGCGCGCCGACGTTCTTCACCGTGTCGTCACCTGGCAGCTCGAAAAGCGCCGTGGCACGGCACGCGGCGCACGTGAGCGTGCGGACGTCGCGCGCACCGGCAAGAAGTTCGGTCGCCAGAAGGGCGGCGGCACGGCGCGTCACGGCGATCGCCGCGCACCGATCTTCGTCGGCGGCGGCAAGGCGCACGGTCCCCGCGTCCGTGACTTCAATCCCGGCCTCAACAAGAAGATCCGTTCGCTCGGCCTGAAGATGGCGCTGTCATCGAAGGCCAAGGACGGCACGCTGATCGTGATCGATTCGATCGAGGTGGCCGAAGGCAAGACGAAGGCGCTGCTGGCGCAGATCGGCAAGCTGGGCTTCGGCAACAAGGCGCTGGTCATCGACGGCGAGACCGTCACCAACAGCTTCGCGCTGGCGGCGGGCAACATTCCTGGCGTGAACATCCTGCCCGCGATGGGCGCGAATGTTTACGACATCCTGAAGCATGACACCCTGGTGCTGACCCGCGCGGGCGTTGAAAAGCTGGAGGCGCGGTTCAATGGCTAAGAAACAGGCAACGGGGGTCGACATCAATCATTATGATGTCGTTCTCGCTCCCCACATCACTGAAAAGGCGACGTTGCTCTCCGAGCATAACGCGGTCGTCTTCAAGGTAGCGTCCGATGCGACGAAGCCAGCCATCAAGGCTGCCGTAGAGGCATTGTTCAGCGTGACGGTGACGGGCGTGAACACGATCGTCACCAAGGGCAAGACCAAGAAGTGGAAGGGCAAGCCCTACACCAAGTCCGATTTCAAGAAGGCGATCGTGACGCTGGCCGAGGGCCAGTCCATCGACGTCACCACCGGTATCTGAGGGCACTGGGAACATGGCACTCAAGCATTATAACCCGACCAGTCCCGCACGCCGCGGCCTGATCCTCGTCGACAAGTCGGGCCTGTTCAAGGGCCGGCCCGTCAAGGCGCTGACCGAAGGCAAGCGCAAGTCCGGCGGCCGCAACAACATGGGCCACGCCACCGCGCGCGGCATCGCGGGCGGCCACAAGCAGAAGTATCGCATCGTCGACTTCAAGCGCCGCAAATGGGATCAGCCCGCGACCGTCGAACGGATGGAATATGATCCAAACCGTTCCGCGTTCATCGCGCTGGTGAAGTATCCCGACGGCGAGCTGACCTACATCATCGCGCCGCAGCGCCTTGCCGTTGGCGACAGCGTGGTTGCCGGCAAGAAGACCGACGTGAAGCCGGGCAATGCCATGGAAATCGGTCAGATGCCGGTCGGCACCATCGTTCACAATGTCGAAATGAAGCCCGGCAAGGGCGGCCAGATCGCCCGCGCAGCAGGCACTTATGTCCAGGTCGTCGGTCGTGACCGCGGCATGGTCATCGTTCGTCTTAACTCGGGTGAGCAGCGCTATATCCGCTCGGACTGCATGGCGACGGTGGGGGCGGTATCCAATCCCGACAACGCCAACCAGAACCTTGCCAAGGCCGGCCGTAACCGCTGGCTCGGCAAGCGCCCGCTGACTCGCGGCGTTGCAAAGAATCCGGTCGATCACCCCCATGGTGGTGGTGAAGGCCGTACCTCGGGCGGCCGCCATCCGGTGACCCCATGGGGCAAGCCGACCAAGGGTGCTCGCACTCGTCACAACAAGTCGACGGACAAGATGATCATCCGGTCCCGTCATGCCAAGAAGAAGAGGTAAGTAGATGGCCCGCTCCGTCTGGAAAGGTCCGTTCGTCGACCTGCATCTGCTGAAGAAGGCCGAGTCCGCCCAGGAATCCGGTGCGCGTGCACCGATCAAGACCTGGTCGCGCCGCTCGACGATTCTTCCGCAGTTCGTCGGCCTGACCTTCAATCTTTATAACGGCCGCAAGTTCGTGCCGGTCTCGGTCAACGAGGATATGGTCGGTCACAAGCTGGGTGAATTCGCGCCGACGCGCTACTTCCCCGGCCACGCCGCCGACAAGAAGGGCAAGCGCTGATGTCCAAGCAAGCATCCCCGCGCCGTGTCGGTGAAAAGGAAGCGCTCGCGGTGGCAACCACCGTGCGCGGTTCCGCCCAGAAGCTCAATCTTGTCGCGGCGTTGATCCGCAACAAGAAGGCCGGCGAAGCGCTCAACATCCTCTCCTTCTCGACGAAGGCGATGGCGGTTGACGTGCGCAAGGTGCTCGCCTCCGCGATCGCCAATGCCGAGAACAATCACAACCTCGATGTCGATGCGCTCGTCGTCAAGGAAGCCTCGGTCGGCAAGTCGATCGTCATGAAGCGCTTTGCAACCCGCGGCCGCGGCAAGTCGACCCGGATCATCAAGCCGTTCTCGCGCATCCGCGTGGTTGTGCGTGAGCAGCAGGAAGAGGCTGAATAACATGGGTCAGAAGTCCAACCCGATCGGTATGCGGTTGCAGATCAACCGTACCTGGGACAGCCGCTGGTATGCGGATGGCCAGGATTACGGCCGCTTGCTGCTTGAGGATCTCAAGATCCGCAAGTTCGTAATGAAGACGCTGCCGCAGGCCGCGATCTCCAAGGTCGTGATCGAGCGTCCCGCCAAGCTGTGCCGGATTTCCATCTACGCCGCCCGCCCCGGTGTGATCATCGGCAAGAAGGGCGCGGATATCGAAAAGCTGCGCCGCAAGCTGGGCGAGATGACGTCTTCGGACGTGTCGCTGAACATCGTCGAAATCCGCAAGCCGGAAATCGATGCCAAGCTCGTTGCCCAGGGCGTCGCCGATCAGCTGGAGCGCCGTATCGCGTTCCGCCGGGCCATGAAGCGCGCGGTCCAGTCCGCGCTGCGTCTGGGCGCCGAAGGCATCCGGATCAACTGCGCCGGCCGGCTCGGCGGCGCGGAAATCGCGCGGACGGAATGGTATCGCGAAGGCCGCGTGCCGCTCCATACGCTGCGCGGCAACGTCGATTATGCGGAAGCCGAAGCCCACACCGCCTATGGCGTGTGCGGGATCAAGGTCTGGATCTTCAAGGGCGAAATCCTTGGACATGATCCGATGGCCCAAGATCGGCTGATGATGGAAGCTCAAACATCGGGGGTCCGGCCGGCGCGGTAAGGTCTTCGACCATACCAGCGTCGCCTGATCGACCGAATAAACGGTGTCAGAAGGCGAATAGAAATGCTGCAACCAAAGCGCACCAAATTCCGCAAGGCCCACAAGGGCCGCATCCATGGCGACGCCAAGGGTGGAACCGCGCTCAACTTCGGTGCCTTCGGCCTGAAGGCGATGGAGCCGGAACGGATCACGGCCCGCCAGATCGAGGCGGCCCGCCGCGCGATCACGCGTCACATCAAGCGTCAGGGACGTTTGTGGATTCGCATCTTCCCGGACGTTCCGGTTTCATCGAAGCCTGCTGAAGTCCGCATGGGCTCCGGCAAGGGCTCGCCCGAGTTCTGGGTTGCACGGGTCAAGCCCGGCCGCATCCTGTTCGAACTAGACGGTGTTCCCGGCCCACTCGCCCGCGTCGCTTTCGAGCGCGCGATGGAAAAGCTTCCGATCAAGACCAAGGTGGTTGCCCGCCTCGGTGAATCGATTCTCTGAGGAATTTTGTGATGGCCAAGATCGCAGATCTCAAAGCATTGACCGACGACCAGCTTTCAACCGAGCTTGGTTCGCTGAAGCGTGAGCAGTTCAACCTGCGCTTCCAGGCAGCGACCAACCAGTTGGAAAAGCCGGCCCGTGTCCGCACGGTTCGTCGTACCATCGCCCAGATCAAGACCCTGCAGACCCAGCGCTCCGCCGCTGCGTCCAAGGCATAAGGAGCAATTCAATGCCGAAGCGCGTGCTGACCGGAACGGTGGTTTCCGACAAGCCTGACAAGACGGTGGTGGTGAAGGTCGAGCGGCGCGTGAAGCACGAGCTGTACGGCAAGATCATCAAGCGTTCGAAGAAGTATCACGCTCATGACGAAGGGAATGTCTTCAAGGAAGGCGAGACCGTTCGGATCGAGGAATGTGCGCCGATCTCCAAGCAGAAGACGTGGCGCGTGGTTGATCGTGTTGGCGCTCCCGCGCCGGCGGCAAAGGTGGGCGCTGAAGCGTCTGCCGCAGCGTAAGGGAAGGGCTGACACATGATTCAGATGCAGTCCAACCTCGAGGTTGCCGACAACAGCGGTGCAAAGCGAGTCCAGTGCATCAAGGTGCTGGGCGGCTCCAAGCGCCGCACCGCGACGGTCGGCGACGTGATCGTCGTTTCCGTCAAGGAAGCGGCGCCGCGCGGCAAGGTGAAGAAGGGTGACGTGCATCGCGCGGTCATCGTTCGCACCGCCAAGGATATCCATCGTCCCGACGGTTCGACCATCCGGTTCGACACCAACGCGGCGGTGCTGATAAACAAGAATTCGGGCGAGCCGATCGGCACCCGTATCTTCGGCCCGGTTGTCCGCGAGCTCCGCGCCAAGAACCACATGAAGATCATCTCGCTCGCGCCTGAGGTGCTGTAATGTCCGCGCTGAAGATCAAGAAGGGCGACAAGGTCGTCATCCTGTCCGGCAAGGACAAGGGCAAGACAGGCGAAGTCACGCGGTCGCTACCGCGCGACAGCAAGGTTGTCGTGGCCGGTATCAACATATCGACCCGCCACCGCAAGCCGACCCAGGCCAATCCGCAAGGCGGCCTGGATCGCGTCGAAGCGCCTCTGCATGTCTCCAAGGTCGCGATCGCCGACCCGAAGACCGGCCAGGCGACGCGCGTGCGTTTTGAAACCAAGGACGGCAAGAAGGTCCGCGTGGCCGTCAAGTCCGGGGAGACAATCGATGGCTAAGGCAGGCTATACGCCGCGTCTCAAGGGCATCTATGACGAGACGATCGTCAAGGCGATGACCGAGAAGTTCGGCTACAAGAATGTGATGGAAGTACCGCGGCTCGACAAGATCGTCCTGAACATGGGCGTGGGCGAGGCGACACAGGACAAGAAGCGCGTCGACACCGCCGCCGCCGAAATGGAGCTGATCGCTGGCCAGAAGCCGGTGATCACCAAGGCGAAGAAGTCGATCGCGACGTTCAAGCTGCGTGAAGGCATGCCGATCGGCGTGAAGGTTACGCTGCGTCGCGAGCGGATGTACGAGTTTCTCGACCGCTTCGTGACGATCGCATTGCCCCGCGTCCGCGACTTTCGTGGTCTCAACCCCAAGTCGTTCGACGGCCGTGGCAACTATGCCACTGGCTTGAAGGAACAGCTGATTTTCCCGGAAATCAGCTACGACAAGGTGGACAAGGTCCGCGGTATGGACGTGATCGTCGCGACCACGGCAAAAACCGACGAGGAAGCGCGCGAACTGCTCCGGCTGTTCGGCTTCCCATTCCCGCAGGCTGAACAGGATCAGAAGCAGGCCGCGTGAGCGGTCTGCCTTGAGAAGGAAGAACTTAAGTCATGGCGAAACTGAGTTCGATCAACAAGAACGAGAAGCGCAAGAAGATGGTCAAGGCATATGCCGGCCGCTATGCGCGTTTGAAGGCGATCGCAAACGACGAAAGCAAGGATGAGACCGAGCGGCTTATCGCACGGCTCAAGCTGGCCGAGATTCCGCGCAATGCGAATCCGACCCGTGTCCGCAACCGTTGCGAAGTCACCGGGCGCCCGCGCGCCTATTACCGCAAGTTCCGGCTTTGCCGCATCCAGTTGCGCGATCTGGCCAACAAAGGCCTGATCCCCGGCGTGACGAAGTCGAGCTGGTAAGGAAAAGATAGATGGCTTTGACCGATCCACTGGGTGATTTGCTCACCCGCATCCGCAACGGACAGCAGGCGCGCAAGGACAGTGTCCTTACGCCGGCATCCAAGCTGCGGGCTCGTGTGCTCGACGTTCTTCAGCGCGAAGGCTATATTCGTGGCTACAAGGAAGAAGCGATGGGCCCTACCAAGGGCATCCGCATCGAGCTGAAATATTTCGAGGGCCAGCCTGCCATCCGGCATGTCGCGCGCGTCTCGAAGCCGGGCCGTCGCGTCTATTCGGGGTCGAAGGAACTTCCCCGCGTACGCAATGGCCTTGGTATCACCATCGTATCCACGCCGAAGGGTGTTCTGTCCGACGCGGAAGCGCGGGACCAGAATGTTGGCGGCGAGATTCTGGCGGAGGTATTCTGATGAGCCGTACCGGAAAGAAGCCGGTCACGATTCCTGGCGGTGTCACCGCCACGATCGAAGGCCGCGAACTCTCGGTCAAGGGGCCGAAAGGCACGCTGACGCTGCAGCTGGCCAACGAGGTCACCTATGCGATCGAGGACGGCAAGATCCAGGTCCTGCCGGCCAACGAGACCAAGCGGGCGCGTTCGTTCTGGGGCATGCAGCGCACGCTGGTGCAGAACCTGGTCGATGGTGTGACCACGGGCTTCACCAAGACGCTGGAAATCACCGGCGTCGGTTACCGTGCGAACGCACAGGGCAACAAGCTGAAGCTTCAGCTCGGCTACAGCCATGACGTCGATCTCGATGTGCCCGCGGGCCTGACGGTGGCGACGCCGGACCAGACGACAGTGAACATCAGCGGGATCGACAAGCAGTCGGTCGGCCAGTTCGCGGCTGAGATTCGCCAGTGGCGCAAGCCGGAGCCTTACAAGGGCAAGGGCATCAAGTATCGCGGCGAGTTCATCTTCCGCAAGGAAGGGAAGAAGAAGTAATGGCGAAAGGTCTCTCACTTTTCGAAAAGCGGCGTCAGCGCGTTCGCGTTGCCCTGCGTGCCAAAGGCGGTTTGCGCCCCCGGCTTTCGATCCATCGCTCGGGCAGGCATATCTACGCCCAGGTCATCGACGACGAGGCGGGCCGCACGGTCGCAGCCGCGTCGACGCTGGACAAGGACGGCAAGATCAAGGCCGGCGCGACCAAGGACGCGGCTGCCGAAGTCGGCAAGCGCGTTGCGGAGCGCGCCACCAAGGCGGGCGTCACGAAGGTCGTGTTCGATCGCGGCGGTTTTCTCTTTCATGGTCGCGTAAAGGCTTTGGCCGACGCGGCGCGCGAAGCCGGACTGGAGTTCTAAATGGCTGACGAAACCCAAATCGAAGCTGGTGCGCCAGAGGCGGCCGCTCCGGATGCAGCACCTGCTGCGCCAGAGGGTCAGCGTCGCGGACGCGGCAATCGCGGCGGCGGCGGCGGTGGCCGTGACAATCGCCAGGGTGGCGGCAATCGTGGCCGTCGCGACGATCGCCGTCCGGGTAACGATGACGGCGGCGAAGAGCTGATCGAGAAGCTGGTTCACATCAACCGCGTTTCGAAGACGGTGAAGGGCGGCAAGCGCTTTGGCTTCGCAGCGCTGGTCGTGGTCGGCGATGGCAAGGGCCGTGCAGGCTTCGGCCATGGCAAGGCGCGCGAAGTGCCGGAAGCCATCCAGAAGGCGACCGCATCAGCGAAGAAGGCGATGATCCGCGTTCCGCTGCGCGAAGGCCGGACGCTGCATCACGATGGCAATGGCCACTTCGGTGCCGGCCGCGTGACGCTGCGCTCTGCGCCGCAGGGTACCGGCATCATCGCAGGCGGCCCGATGCGCGCCATCTTCGAAAGCCTGGGCGTTCACGACGTGGTGACCAAGTCGGTCGGTACGTCCAACCCCTACAACATGATCCGCGCCACGTTCGAGGCGCTGACCGAGCAGACCTCGCCGAAGTCGGTGGCACAGCGCCGTGGCAAGAAGATTGCCGATCTGCTTGGCCGTAGCGGGGTTTCCGCCGAGGTGGCCGAAGCCGACGCGGCGGCGGTTACGGAGTAATCATAATGGCCAAGATCAAGCTGATACAGACCGGATCGCCGATCCGCCGCACCAAGGACCAGCGCGCGACGCTGATCGGGCTTGGACTCAACAAGATGCATCGCGTGAGCGAGCTTGAGGACACGCCGGAAGTACGCGGCATGATCCGCAAGCTTCCCCACATGGTGAAGGTGGTCGACTAGAAATACCTCGCCCCTCCCTTTCAAGGGAGGGGTTGGGGTGGGTGACGCCGGCTGAAAAGTTGCGGGATTCCCCCACCTCCCAACCTCCTCCCCTAAAGAGGAGGAGGAGTTAACAGCGCGACAAAAGCGAAAGCGAGTGCAACGACATGAAACTGAACGAACTTCGTGACAATGATGGTGCCCGCAAGGGCCGGGTCCGCGTCGGGCGCGGTATCGGTTCGGGCCTGGGCAAGACCGCCGGCCGCGGCCAGAAGGGCCAGAAGAGCCGCGAGGGCGTCTCGATCAAGGGCTTCGAGGGCGGCCAGATGCCGCTTCACATGCGGCTGCCAAAGCGCGGCTTCAACAATATCTTCGCCAAGGATTTTGCCGAGGTGAACCTCGGCGCGATACAGAAGCTGGTCGATGCGGGAACGCTCGACGGCAAGGCCACGATCGATCATGCCATGCTGAAAGCAGCCGGCGTGGCGCGTGGCGGCAAGGATGGCGTACGCGTGCTGGGCAAGGGCGACTTTTCCGCGAAGCTTTCGTTCAAGGTCGCCGGTGTCTCCGCCGGAGCGCGTGCCGCGATCGAAAAAGCTGGTGGCTCGGTCGAAGTGATCGAAGTGATCACGGCGGCCGAGAAGGCAGCGGCGAAAAAAGGCAAGGTTCGCGCCGCTCGCCTGGCTGAACAGAAAAAGGCCTGAGCCGCTCGCGCTTCTGGCTTAGACAAGCCAGAACCACACACTATATGGAGCGGCGGGGGGCATTGACGCTTCCCGCCGTTCTTTGATTCTTGGGGTCGATACATCCGATGGCATCCGCAGCCGAACAAATGGCTTCCAACGTAAGCCTGGGGCAGTTCGCCAAGGCAACCGAGCTCAAGAAGCGGCTCTGGTTCACGCTTGGCGCGCTGATCATATTCCGCCTTTTGAGCCACGTACCGTTGCCGGGTCTCGATCCGCGCGCGCTGGCAACGTTGTTCGAGACGACCAAGGGCGGCGTGCTGGATTTTTTCAATACCTTCTCGGGCGGCTCGCTTTCGCGCATGAGCCTGATCGCGCTGGGCGTGATGCCGTACATCACCGCCTCGATCGTCATCCAGCTGGCGACTTCGCTTTCGCCGACGCTGGGCGCGATCAAGAAGGAAGGTGAAAGCGGCCGCAAGAAGCTCAATCAATATACCCGTTACGGCACAGTCGCGCTGACCGCGATCCAGGGCTATTTTATCGCTGTGGGCCTGGAAAGCTGGGGCGCCGCACAGGGCATGTCCGCCGTGGTCGAGCCGGGCATCATCTTCCGCATTTCGGCCGTGATCTCGCTGATCGGCGGCACGATGTTCCTGATGTGGCTTGGCGAACAGATCACCAGCCGGGGCATCGGCAACGGCGTTTCGCTGATCATCATGGCCGGTATCGTTTCGCAACTGCCGACCGCGTTGGCCAAGGTGTTCGAGGGTGGCCGTACCGGATCGCTGTCTCCGATCCTGATTTTCGGTGTGCTGGTGCTGGTGATCGGATTGATCGCGTTCATCTGCTTCATGGAACGCGCGCAACGCCGCGTGCTGATCCAGTATCCCAAGCGGCAGACCCAGCGCGGGATGATGCAGGCGGACAAGAGCCATCTTCCGCTCAAGATCAACACAGCGAACGTCATTCCGCCGATCTTCGCCTCGTCGCTCCTGCTGATGCCGCTGACCATTTCGCAGTTCGCGGGCCAGCGGATCGCAGGGGAAAGCGCATGGGGCGATTTCATCATCGCGCTGAACCAGTATCTCGCCCACGGCACGCCACTGTACATGGGGCTGTACGCCGCCGGCATCATATTCTTCTGCTTTTTCTATACGGCGGTCGTGTTCAACCCGGAAGAGACGGCGGATAATCTCAAGCGTTACGGCGGATTCATTCCGGGCATTCGGCCTGGCAAGAATACCGAGATCTATCTCGATTATGTGCTGACCCGCATCACCGTGCTGGGTGCGGCCTATCTGACCTTCATCTGCCTCGTTCCGGAATTCCTCGTCGCCAAGGCTGGCATTCCTTTCTATCTGGGTGGTACCAGCCTGTTGATCGTGGTGAATGTCACGATCGACACGGTGACACAGATACAAAGCCATTTGCTCGCGCACCAATATGGTGACCTGATCAAGAAGGCGAAGCTGAAGGGGGGAATTCGTCGGTGAACGACAAGGCAACAGGGCAGGGCGCGCTTTGATGAATATCATATTGCTGGGGCCACCTGGCGCAGGGAAGGGTACCCAGGCGACGCGTCTCATGGCCGATCGGGGCATGATTCAGCTTTCTACCGGGGACATGCTGCGTGAGACACGCAAGGCAGACACGCCGCTGGGCCGTCAGGTGGCTGATGTCATGGACAGCGGCGGACTGGTTTCTGACGAGATCGTCTCGGCGATGATCGATGCGAAGCTGGAAAGTCTTTCGCTCGACACCGGCGTCATCTTCGACGGATACCCGCGAACCGAAGCGCAGGCGCATTCTCTTGATGAAATTCTGGCGGGTCGTGAGCGCATGCTCAATCACGTCATCGAACTCGCGGTCGACGAGGATGCGCTGGTCGAGCGCATCACCGGGCGTTTCACCTGCGCAAAGTGCAACGAGGGCTATCACGACGTCTTCAAGCAGCCGAAGGTTGCCGGTACATGCGACGTTTGCGGCAGCCATGAATTCAAGCGCCGGCCGGACGACAACGAAGAAACGGTTCGCACCCGCATGGCCGAATATCGCGCGAAAACCGCACCGATCCTGCCGATCTACGAAGCGCGTGGCCTCGTCTCGCGGGTCGATGGCATGGCTGACATAGATGTTGTCACCCGTGCAATCGAGGCTATTCTCGACGCCGGCTGATTGCCGCGCCGGGAACGGAGGCCGGATTGGGCAGGTTGGGTTTGGTAATGCAGGGTCATCATGTCCTGAGCGATCCGGCGATTGCGGAACAAGCACGTCGGCTCAGTGCTTATGCGGAGCGTCATGCCGAACGCTAATATCCCGATACTCCGCGAATTGCGGCGTGCAGGGGATGCCGCTGGCCGGATCCTGCTTGGCAGCACGCCGGTAAAGGCCGCGCGACCCATCCAGTCCGAAGCGATTTCCGTCGCCCGCGTGCTTTGCATCCTCGGTATCGTTTACGCACATGCATGGACCGGGCGGACGGGCGCCTATGTAGTGGCGCATTCGGACAGCTGGCAGGGAATATTCCGCTGGCTGCTCGTCGAACTGGTCGGGCGCAGCTCGGTGCCGTTACTTGGCATGGTATCGGGCTGGCTCGTGACCTCGTCCGCGCTCCGGCGGGACTATTGGGGTTTCATCCTCAACAAGGCGCGCACCATCGCCGCGCCGATGATCATCTGGAATATCCTGGCGGTCGTGCTGATTTGCGGCGCGGTTTATGTGGGATGGATACGCGGCCCATCGCCGCGCGGCGTGCAATGGCTGCTGACCGAGATATTCAGCTTGCTGGGGTTTGCGAATATCAATGTGCAGACGCCGTTCCTGCGCGATCTTTTCGTCTGCATGATCATGGCGCCGCTGCTGGTCAGGCTGAAGCCAGGTTTCCTCATCGCGCTGACCCTGATCGTTCTGGTCTGGACGATCGGCAACTGGTGGTTTCCGCTGATCCTTCGGCCGCAGGTGCTGTTGTTCTTCCTGCTGGGGATCTGCGCGCGCCGCTGGGACGTCGCCGAATATGTCGCCCGCATGCCGTTCAGCTACGCCGCTTTGCCTTTCGTAATCCTCGCGCCGATCAAGGTGGCGCTGTCCGTGTGGGGATTCTGGTTCGGGCGTGAAAATCCGGAGCTGATGATCGCGATCGAGGTCGCGACCCGCCTGTCGGCGGCCATGCTGATGTGGCGGACCGCGCTGCTGATCGCGGCCAGTCCGGCGAAAAGTTTCATACAGCGGTTCGAGCCCTACATGTTTTTGCTGTTCTGTTCCCATCTGATACCGATCTGGCTGTTCGGCTTGCCGGTGGGCAGGATGTTCGGGCCATTGGATACCCCGGCCTATCCCTTGTTTTTGATCATCCAGCCAATTCTCGCGCTGATCGCGGCCATCATTATCGGCCGTACCTTGTTTGCCATTTCCCCCGCGATGGCGACTTTGATGAGCGGGGGACGGCTTCGTGTGGAGCGCGAGCCAAACCGAGTGCTGGCAACTGCCTGAAAAATGTCGTAGACATGATCATCGCTGCCTGGCGGCAATCCCGTCCGGCAGGTGAAATTTCTGCGCGCAACTGCTTGACAGGGCGCGCGAACGCTCTTAATTCCCGCGCATCCCCAACGTCCGGCACCGGCGGCGCTTATTGCGTGCGCCGCTATCGTCCGTTGGCGGGATAGCGTGGAGATGGGGCGCTAGCCAGGCGCCCTGTGGAGCGAGGAGATTTATACAGTGGCACGTATCGCGGGTGTTAATATCCCGACCAACAAGCGCGTAGAAATCGCGCTGACCTATATTCATGGTATCGGTAACACGAAGGCCAAGGAAATCACTGCCAAGATCGGCATAGATCCCACGCGCCGCGTGCAGGACCTGACTGATCAGGAAGTGCTCCAGATCCGTGAAGCTATCGACGCCGGGTATACCGTGGAAGGCGATCTTCGCCGTCAGGTTGCGATGAACATCAAGCGCCTGATGGATCTCGCCTGCTATCGCGGCCTGCGCCACCGCAAGGGCCTGCCAGTCCGCGGCCAGCGGACGCATACCAATGCGCGCACCCGCAAGGGCAAGGCCAAGCCGATCGCCGGCAAGAAGAAGTAGCAACCGGACGGCCATCCAGACTGGCCGGAAGCGCTACTTATTCACCACGATCACCAGGCAGGTTTCAGGGTTAGGAATTAGAATATGGCACGCGAACCTCAGCGCATTAAGCGGCGCGAGCGCAAGAACATCACCGCCGGCGTCGCGCATGTGAACGCCAGCTTCAACAACACGATGATCACGATCACCGATGCGCAGGGCAATGCGATTGCCTGGTCATCGGCTGGTACGATGGGTTTCAAAGGCAGCCGCAAGTCGACTCCTTATGCCGCGCAGGTCGCGGCGGAGGACGCAGGCAAGAAGGCGGCCGAACACGGCGTCCGTACGCTGGAAGTAGAAGTGAAGGGCCCGGGATCGGGCCGTGAGTCTGCTTTGCGTGCACTTCAGGCTGTCGGTTTCCATATCACCTCCATCCGTGACGTGACTCCGATTCCGCACAACGGTGTGCGTCCATCGAAGCGCCGCCGCGTCTGAGCGTGCTTGCGGAGGGCCATCCGGCCTTTCCGTGTTCCATTTTCCGCCCTGGCATAGAGCCTCGGCCAACCCCAAGGGGACCAAAGTGGCTGTCAACGCAAAGAACTGGCAGGAAATGAAGAAACCCAACAGCCTTGAAAAGAAGGCTGGCGGGGATAGCAAGCGCAAGGCGACCTTCGTCGCTGAACCGCTCGAGCGTGGCTTTGGCCTTACGCTCGGCAATGCGCTGCGCCGGGTGTTGCTCTCTTCATTGCAGGGCGCAGCCGTTACTTCGATCAAGATCGAGAACGTCCTTCATGAATTTTCGTCGCTTGCGGGCGTTCGGGAAGACGTGACGGACATCGTCCTGAACGTGAAGCAGATCGCTATCGCGATGCAGGGCGAAGGGCCGAAGCGGCTTCAGCTTTCGGTTACTGGCCCCGCTGACGTCACCGCAGGTGACATCGCGACGACGGGTGACATCGAGGTGATGAACCCCGATCTCGTCATCTGCCATCTCGATGAGGGCGCGACGCTCAACATGGAGCTGACCGCTGATATCGGCAAGGGTTATGTGCCGGCTTCGGCCAACCGTCCGGCCGATGCGCCGATCGGCCTGATCCCGGTTGACGCGCTGTACTCGCCCGTGCGCCAGGTTGCGTACAAGGTGGAGAACACCCGCGTCGGGCAGGAGCTTGACTATGACAAGCTGACGCTGACCATCGAGACCGACGGGACGATCACGCCGGAAGACGCGCTCGCTTATTCCGCGCGCATTCTTCAGGACCAGCTTCAGCTGTTCGTGCACTTCGACGATGGCCTGGTGGCTGCATCCTCCACGGTCGGCGTCGCGGCGCCCGCGGTGGGTGGCGCCGCCGAGCCGCAGACCGATTCCAACCAGCTCAACCGCTATCTTCTCAAGAAGGTCGACGAGCTGGAGCTTTCGGTCCGTTCGGCCAACTGCCTCAAGAACGACAACATCATCTATATCGGCGATCTGGTTCAGAAGACCGAGGCGGAGATGCTGCGCACCCCGAATTTCGGCCGCAAGTCGCTCAACGAGATCAAGGAAGTTCTCTCGTCGATGGGGCTTCGCCTGGGCATGGAAATCCCGGGCTGGCCGCCTGAGAATATCGAGGAAATGGCCAAGAAGCTCGAACAGGAGTTTTGAGGTTCTCCCTCCCTCTCCCGCATGCGGGAGAGGGCTAAGAGAAAACGGGTTTTGGGCGGTGGCCCGTTCTTGCACCGCCTGGCCCGCAGTACCTGAAACGGCTGCGGGACGAACAAAAGGAAGATACCATGCGCCATCGTGTAGGCGGACGTAAGCTACAGCGCACCGCAAGCCATCGTACGGCTCTGTTTCGCAATCAGGCGGCAGCGCTCATCAAGCATGAACAGATCACGACGACCCTCGCCAAGGCGAAGGAGCTGCGGCCTTATGTCGAAAAGCTGGTGACGCTCGCCAAGCGCGGTGGCCTTGCCAACCGCCGTCTGGCGCATGCGCGCCTGCTCGACGAAACCCAGCTGAAGAAGCTGTTCGATGTCCTGGCCGAGCGTTACGCCAGCCGTGATGGTGGTTATACCCGCGTGATCAAGGCCGGCATCCGGGCTTCGGACGCCGCGTCGATGGCGATCATCGAATTCGTGGATCGTGACGTCTCCGCCAAGGGCCAGGATTCCGGTCCGGTGCAGAATGATGACGAGGACGAGGCCGAAGCCGCCTGATCCGTCGATCTTTCGATCAACAATTGCCAGGGCCGTCACCATGAGTGGCGGCCCTTTTTTATAAAACTCTCGAACCAAATGCCGTTTGTATCGAGCGCAGTCGAGATATGCGTTGCCGGTCCCTCGACTGTGCTCGGGATGAACGGATATTCAACGCGGGCCTTTTGCTTTCCAACCGCTGACATTGCGGTTCATCGCGCGGACAGCGCGTTCCGTCCATAAATCTGCTAGGATCGCATTCGATCGCGACTCGGGAGTTTTATGGAATGACCAGCCTGCGCAACCTGCTCGGTTCGGCGACGATCGCTGCCCTGCTCATGACCTCGTCTGCACCTGCCCTGGCACGGCCGGGATGGGGTGGCCACCATGGCGGTCATTATGGCGGGTATCGCCACTATCGCGGGCATGGCGATGGATTCGGCAATTTCCTGCTGGGCGCGCTCGTCGTGGGTGGTGTCGTGGCCATCGCGTCTGCAGCCAGCAAGGACAGGCAGCAGCGCGCGCAGGGTGGTACATCCTATCCGGACGCGCGCGCTGGCCAGCCGGTCTATTCCGATGACGAAGACCGCCGCGACTGGACCGACGCAGAAAACGCCGCTGCCAACGTCTGCGCCGACGCGGCCGAGCGGGTCACCTCTAAAGAAGGAAGCGATTCGCGCGTCGACGATATCGATCGCATCAATCGGGATGGCGAAGGATACCGTATCGATGGGCGGCTTCAGGATGGCCGCACGTTCAACTGTGGCGTTCGTTACGGCGAGCTGACGTTCATTCAATTCGCAGATCGCGTTGCGTTGCGTTAATCGACCCTGGACGCGCCGGCATGCCGGTTGGCGCGTCCAGATGTGGCGAGCCAGAATGTGATGAGACTGTTCAGTTGGCCGTTGCCGCCGGCATCAGTGGCTTGGTGGCAATAAAAAAACTGTTGTTATCACCCAGATAGCCGAGGCGTTCGTCCCAGTAAAAGCCGACCCTGGCGTCAGCAAAACCTGCGTTGCGAAGGTCATCCAGCAGATCCCAGCCAAAGGTCTGGAAACATAATATCCCGTCGGACGACATCGGGTCGCCGTGATATTCGGGTTCGGTGAGGTGCGTGATCGTGCCGTCCGGGGAAATGGTCGCGCGAATGAGCGTTTGCACCTGATTGCCGGTAAAAGGCACGCTGAACAGCACGGTCCCGCCGGGCTTCAGGGTGCGGTATATCTCGCTGACAGCCGCCTTGTAATCCGGGATATGCTCCAGCACGTCGAAAGACAGCAGCAGATCGAAGGATGAATCCGGAAACGTCAGCCTGGTCAGCGTTTCATTTCTGATCCCGTCTTTCGTCTGCGCGCCCCAGGCCAGCTTATCGCCAAGGAACTCGCTTCCGACCGCGTTGGGGAATTTGTTTTTCAAATATTTGAACAGCGACGTCGTTTGCTCCGTAATATAAATATCGGCGTTGCGGTCCGGCTGGCAAATTTCGTCGATGGTCTGGAGGGTGGCGCGCAGACGGCTGTTGAAACTGCATCGCTGGCACGTCAGGCGAGACCGCCAGTTGATCTGGGGCTTTTCATCGACCAGATAGGAAAATGCGTAATCGACCCAGAATTTCGTATGTTGACGGCAAGGATAGCAAATCCCGGGAACGAGAAACCCCTGCCGGCCATTTGCCAGCGCCGCCTCCATCGCGCGGTGCCTGGCCTCGTCAGCGATATTGGACTGATCGCTAAACTCTGAAAATATTGAAAAACTCCTGAATTCGAGTTTTGGGGGAGACGCAGGCCTGCGGTTGATTCTTCGGAGAATCTTTCCAATCCGCGTCTTCAACTTCACGATGATTATCCCCCGCATCGATCGTATATTTCGGGACCTTACAGCAGCTCCGGGCAAACTCAATTGCTGGACAGGCAGGTTTGGGCGTCTTATCGGCTGGCCATGACTGCTCAGCCCAATGACTGCATCCTGATCGTCGACTTCGGGAGCCAGGTTACCCAGCTAATCGCGCGGCGCGTTCGTGAAGCGGGGGTGTACAGCGAGATCGCGCCATTCAACGCCGCCGCCGATGCATTTGAGCGCCTGAAGCCCAAGGGAATCATCCTTTCCGGCGGGCCGGCCTCGGTCGCCGACATCGGCAGCCCGCGCGCGCCGCAGCATTTTTTCGAGGCGGGCATTCCGATCCTTGGCATTTGCTACGGCCAGCAGACGATGTGCGCACAGCTGGGTGGCTCGGTCGTGCCGTCTGCGGACAGTCGCGAGTTCGGGCGGGCCTTCATCGAAGTGAAGAACCGCTCCTCGCTGTTTGACGGCCTGTGGAAAGAGGGCGATCGCCACCAGGTCTGGATGAGCCATGGCGACAAGGTGGATGCGTTGCCTGCCGGATTCGGCATCGTCGCGACATCGGAAGGCGCGCCGTTCGCGGTGACGTCCGATGAGAAGCGCCGCTTCTATGGCGTTCAGTTTCACCCCGAAGTCGTCCACACGCCCGATGGCAGCAAGCTGATCGCCAATTTCGCGCGTCATGTCTGCGGGCTGGCGGGCGACTGGACGATGGCGGAGTTTCGCGCCACCAAGATCGCCGAGATCCGCGAGCAGGTCGGCGGCGGCAAGGTGATCTGCGGCCTTTCCGGAGGCGTCGACTCCGCGGTGGCGGCGGTGCTGATTCATGAGGCGATCGGCGATCAGTTGACCTGTGTGTTCGTCGATCATGGCCTGATGCGGATGGGGGAGGCCGATCAGGTCGTCAGCCTGTTTCGCGAACATTATGGCATCCCGCTGGTGCACACCAATTGCGAGACGCTGTTCCTGAACGGCCTCAAGGGGGTCACCGATCCCGAGGCGAAGCGCAAGTTCATCGGCAAGACCTTCGTGGAAGTGTTCGAGAACGAAGCCAAGAAAATCGGCGGTGCCGAATTTCTCGCGCAGGGCACGCTCTATCCCGACGTGATCGAAAGCGTGAGCTTCACAGGCGGGCCTTCGGTCACGATCAAGAGCCATCACAATGTCGGCGGCCTGCCCGAGCGGATGAACATGAAGCTCGTCGAGCCGCTGCGCGAGCTGTTCAAGGATGAGGTCCGCATGCTGGGCCGCGAGCTTGGCCTGCCCGAGATTTTCGTCGGCCGGCATCCCTTCCCGGGGCCGGGCCTGGGCATCCGCATTCCGGGCGAAGTGACCAAGGATCGTTGCGACATCCTGCGCAAGGCCGACGCCATCTACCTGGAAGAGATTCGCAATGCCGGATTGTACGATGCGATCTGGCAGGCATTCGCGGTGTTGCTGCCGGTGCGCACGGTCGGCGTGATGGGCGATGGCCGGACTTATGATTATGTCTGCGCATTGCGGGCCGTTACCTCCACAGACGGCATGACGGCGGACGTTTATCCGTTCGATTCCGCGTTCCTGAGCCGCGTAGCGACGCGCATTGTCAATGAAGTGCAGGGCATTAACCGGGTGACCTATGATTTCACGTCAAAGCCACCCGGCACGATCGAGTGGGAGTAGGGGGCAGGATTACGCATGGATAAGATCGCGGTTATTGGCGGCACCGGCAATCTGGGGGCGGCGATCGCACGTCGGCTCGCCAAGGCAGGCCATGACGTCACCATCGGCTCGCGATCGGCGGAAAGCGCTGCTGAAGCGGCGGTGGGGCTTGGCTTCGGCATCAAGGGTGTCAGCAATGCGGACGCGGCGGCGTCGGGCGACATCGTCATCATAACCGTGCCGTTCGCGGCGCAGGAAACGACGTTGCGGGACATCGCGCCGCACGTCGCCGGCAAGATCGTCGTCGATACGACCGTGCCGCTGGTTCCGCCGAAGGTGATGCGCGTCCAGCTGCCGGCGGAAGGTAGCGCGGCGGCAAGGGCGCAAAACATTCTGGGCGATGGCGTGACGCTCGTTTCGGGCTTTCATAGCGTCGCCGCGCACAAGCTGATCACCGATAACGACGTCGAATGCGACGTCCTCGTGTTCGGCGACGACAAGGCCGCCCGGGCCAGGGTCGTGAAGCTCGCGAACGATGCCGGCCTGCGGGGAATCCATGGCGGCGCGCTGGTGAATTCCGCGGCCGCCGAGGCGCTCACCTCAGTGCTTATTTTTCTCAACAAGACCTATCAGGTGGATGGCGCAGGCATAAGGATCACGGGCAAGCTGATCGATCCAGACAGCGAATGATCGCGATCCATCCGCTGGCGGGGATTGGAGAAGTCCGGCCCGGCGACGATCTGGCTGGCATCCTCGCTGATGCACTGAGCATGGCCGGCATTGTGCCCGAGCCGGGCGACATTCTCGTCGTGACCCAGAAGATCGTTTCCAAGGCGGAAGACAGGTTCGTCGACCTGGCCGCTGTCGTGCCGGGCGAAGAAGCGCTGACGCTCGCCGCCGTAACACGCAAGGATCCCCGTCTGGTCGAGCTGGTGCTGGCCGAGTCCATTGCGGTGGTTCGCGCGGTGCCGAACGTGTTGATCACGCGGCATCGTTGTGGGTGCGTGATGGCCAATGCGGGCATCGATCAATCCAATACGGGTTCCAACGAGGACGAGCGCGTTTTGCTGCTTCCGCTGAATCCCGATGCGTCCGCGGCTCGGCTGCATGCCGGATTGGCGGAGCGGCTGGGTGATGCGCCCGCGATCGTCATCTCGGACAGTTTCGGCAGGCCGTGGCGCTATGGTGTCGTGAATGTCGCTATCGGCGCACATGGTTTGCCGGCACTGATCGACAAGCGCGGCGAGCGCGACAGGGATGGGCGCGCGCTCGAAGTGACGCAGATCGCGCTCGGGGACATGGTCGCGACCGCCGCCGGACTGGCGACCGGAGAGGGCGCCGAAGGGGTGCCGGCGGCGCTGGTGCGCGGATATCGGTGGGATGCGCCGGATCGGGACGCAGGCGCGCTGGTGCGGCCGTTGACGGAAGACCTGTTCCAATGAGCGGGCGGGTCGTGGTGCTGACAGGGGGCGTGGGCGGGGCAAAGCTCGTGCTCGGGCTGACCCGGATCATGCCACCGCAAGAGATCACGGCTATTGTGAACACCGGCGACGATTTCCGGCATCTGGGCCTCTGGGTTTCGCCCGATATCGACACGCTGCTCTATACCCTGTCAGGCAAGTCCAATACGGCGCAGGGCTGGGGCCGTGAGGGCGAGAGCTGGAATTTCATGGCGGCGCTGCGTTCGCTCGGCGGAGAGGATTGGTTTGCGTTGGGCGATGGCGATCTGGCGCTGCACGTTCTGCGCACCCATTCGCTTGCGCAGGGGCGATCGATCAGCGCGGTCACGGCCCGTTTCGCGGCGCGCTGGGGGATCGAGACCTCGGTCCTGCCGATGAGCGATGATCCGGTCTCGACGTTCCTTGCGACGGACGAGGGCGAGCTGGCTTTCCAGAACTATTTCGTTGCCCGGCGGTGTGAACCCGTGGTGCGTAATATCCGGTTCGAAGGGGCGGTGTCCGCGCGGCCAGCGCCCGGCGTGGTGGAGGCGATCGTTGATCCTGCGACGCGTGCGGTGCTGATCGCGCCGTCGAATCCCTATCTGAGCGTCGATCCGATTCTGGCCGTTCCGGGAATCCCGGAAGCGTTGCGCGGAGCGACGGCGCCCGTCGTCGCGGTGTCGCCGATCGTGGGCGGCACTGCCGTTAAAGGTCCGACCGCGAAATTGATGGCGGAACTGGGGATCGAGATCACGTCCTCCTCGATTGCGCAGCACTACCATGGCATTATCGATGGACTGCTGGTGGACCGGCAGGACGGATCCGCCGGTTTGTCGGAGATCGCGGTGGCCGAGGATGATACGATGATGCGCGATGTGGCCGATCGGGCGCGGGTGGCGCAGGCCGCGCTGGATCTGGCCTACAGCATCCGCAAATGACCTGGACCGCCCTCGTCCCGCTCAAGGCGGCGGCAGAGCGGAAGACCCGGCTTGCAAACCGACTTTCGAGCCGGGAGCGGCTGGACATCAGCGACAAGATGTTCAAGCGGGTGATGGCGGCGCTGGAGCAGTCGCCCGGCGTTTCGCGTATAGCGATCCTTTCGCCCGAGCGACCGGCGGCGGGGCCCTCGCTTTGGTTGCGCGACCAGGGCCGCGGGATCAACGCCGAGCTTCCGATCGCGCTTGTTTCGCTGGGGAGCCGGAATGTGATCGTGATCCACGCTGACCTGCCGCTGGTGTCCGCAGCCGATATCGCCGCCTTGATCGCCGTCGCGCGCTATGGCGTGGCGATCGCGCCGGACAGGCATGAAAGCGGCACCAATGCACTGGGATTCAAGGATGCGGCCCGCTTCCCCTTTGCGTTCGGGCCGGGGAGCTGCGCCCTGCATCAGCAGGCGGCGGGCAGCCAGGGATGGCTTGTTAAGCGACAGGGGCTGGCCATCGATATCGACGATGGCGACGATCTGGACTTTGCCGTGTCCAGCGGATTCCAGCGTTAGCCGTCCGAAAAGCGTTCAAGGCCGACCGAAAGATCAGCGATCAGGTCGGTGGGATCTTCCAGCCCGATTTGCAAACGGACCAGTGGGCCTTCCGCCTCCCATCGGGTTGCCGAGCGGATCGGAGCGGGATCGACCGGCAGCACGAGGCTTTCGAAGCCGCCCCAGGAAAAGCCGATCCCGAACAGGCGCAGGCTGTCGATCAACCGCGTCCGCGCGGCATCGTCGCCGCCGTTCAACACGAACGAGAACAGGCCGGTGGAGCCGCTGAAGTCCCGCGCCCAAAATTCGTGACCGGGCGAATCCGGAAAGGCCGGATGGAGTACACGGGCCACCTGCGGTTGATCACCCAGCCAGTCCGCCACGGCGAGCGCATTTTCCTGATGGGCGTTCAGCCTGACGGCCAAGGTGCGGAGTCCCCGTGCGGCGAGATAGGCGTCATCAGCGCTCACGCACTGGCCGTAAAGCTGCGCGGTCCGGCGCAGTTTTTCCCAGACGGTCGCGGCGGCCGTGACCGAGCCCATCATGACGTCCGAATGGCCGACGATATATTTGGTGCAGGCCAGGATAGACAGGTCGATCCCGTGCCGCATCGCCGGAAAGAACAGCGACGTCGCCCAGGTATTGTCGAGCAGCGTCACGATTCCGCGCGCTTTGGTGGCTGCGACGATGCCGGGAATATCCTGAACCTCCATGGTCAGGCTGCCCGGACTTTCCATGAAGATTGCGCGCGTCTTGTCCGAAAAAAAGTCTTCGACCCCGGCGCCCGCCATGGGATCATAAAAGCGGGTCGAAATGCCCATCGACGCCAGGACGAGCCGGCAGAAATTGCGCGTCGGCTCGTAGGCGGTGTCCACCATCAGCAGTTCGTCGCCGGGCTGCAACACCGATAGCAACGCGCCTGCAATGGCGGCGACCCCGGACGGATACAGCATCGTGCCGGCGGCGCCTGGCTCAAGCTCGGTCAGTGCCTCGGCAAGCGACCATTGCGTCGGCGTTCCGCGACGCCCGTAATAAAGCCCGTCATTGGGCGCCTTGCTGGCCGCGCGAAGATCCGCCACGGTATCGAACAACATGGTGGAGGCGCGCCAGACCGGGACGTTCACGATGCCTTGCGTCCAGCTCTTGCGCCGGCCCGCGCCAACCACGCGGGTAGGGGGCAGGTCGTCCGATGCGCTCATGCCTCACCCGTCGCTTTTGGAGTTGAAGGATCGGCGCCCCATTCGCTCCACGAGCCGTCGTAGAGCGCGACATCAGCCTTGCCGAGCAAGGCCGCGCCGAACAGCAGCACCGCGGCTGTGACGCCCGAACCGCAGGTCGTTACCAACGGACGGGACAAGTCGATCCCGGCATTTTCGAATGCTGTTCGCAATGCGTCACCTCGCTTCCATGTGCCGTTCGCGTTGAACAGCTGATCATAGGGCAAGCTACGGGAACCGGGGATATGGCCCGGCGCTACTTCGGGACGCGGATCAGCCTCCTCGCCGGTGAACCGCGCCTTGCCCCGCGCATCCAGAAGCTGCTCGGCGCCGGTTTCGACATTGGCTTTGATCTGGTCGATCGAACGCAAGAACGAGAAGTCGGGATGTACGATGAAATCGCCGGCGCATGGTGTTGGTCCGCTGCCGATCTCGATGGGCCGGTCTTCCGCCAGCCAGTTGGCCAGACCGCCGTCGAGGATCGCGACCGATTGCGTGCCACAGGTCTTCAGCATCCACCATGCCCGCGCGGCGGTGCGGTGTGCCGTGTTGTCGTAAAGAATGATCCGGTCATCATCGGATACACCAAGCGCGCGCATCCTTTCCGCGAATTTTTCAGCGGGAGGCAACATGAAGGGGACGGGATTGTCCGCGTCCTTCAAAGATGGCAGATCCATGAAAATCGCCGTGGGGATATGAGATGTTTCATATTCCGCCCTGGCATCCCGCGACGGATCGAGCGCGAAATAGGTCGCATCCAGCACTTTCAGGTCCGGAGCGCCGAGCGCATCGGAAAGCCATTCGGCCGAAACGAGAATTTCCATGGCGTTTCCTAGCCGGGCAGCCATTGGCATTCAATCGCTCCGCCGTTGAAACGCGCTGGCGGGCAGGGTAGCAGGAGCCATGAACCCCATCCATCTCGGCCAGACCAGCGCGCTACCGGCCACTCCCGCGGATGCTACGCTGGACTATGTTCCCAATCCGCGACCCGGCCGGCCTTATCTGGTGCGCTTCACGGCGCCGGAGTTTACGTCGTTATGTCCGGTCACCGGCCAGCCCGATTTCGCGCATCTGGTGATCGACTATGCGCCCGGCGAGACGATCGTCGAGTCGAAGTCGCTGAAACTATTCCTCGGCGCGTTTCGCAATCATGCGGCCTTTCACGAGGATTGCACGGTGGGCATCGCCGAGCGGCTGTTCGCCGAAATGAAGCCATTGTGGCTGCGCATCGGCGGATACTGGTATCCGCGCGGCGGCATTCCCATCGACATATTCTGGCAATCCGGCCTTCCGCCCGAGGGCCTTTGGCTGCCGGATCAGGGCGTGCCAGGCTATCGCGGTCGCGGCTGACGTCGATCCCGCGCCCGGCGCGACCGTCAAAGTCTACTTTTCCAGGTCGGTCTTCAACCGATCGAGCAGGCCAACCGCCATCGCGGCGTAGGGGCCGATCCAGCGATCGTGAATATGTTTGATCGGCACCGGGTTGAGGTGGTTCCACCGTTCCCGGCCGTTCCGCTTGACGATGATCAGATCGGCACCCTCCAGCACCTTCAGGTGCTGCATCACGGTGCAACGATCCAGCGCCGGAAAACGCGCGCACAGATCGCCCGTCGTATGGGGAACATCCTTGAGAACATCCAGAATTGCGCGTCGCGTGGATGCTGACAACGCCTTGAAAACCAGGTCATTTTTATTGTCGATTGACATGTTATATAAATATAACACAATAAGGGGCAACTCAAGGAGAATCGCCATGGATCTGAAGTTCAGCGTATCCGCGCGCATCGCGCGGCCGGTCGCGGAGGTATTCGAGGCTGTCGTGAACCCGGCGGAACTGTCGCAATATTTTACGACCGGCGGCGCGAAGGGCCGGATCGAGACGGGCGCTACGGTCAGCTGGGATTTCCATGATTTCCCCGGCGCATTTCCCGTGTGGGTGATCGAGGTCGAGCCGGAACGGAAGATCGTGTTGCAGTGGGCGGCCAATGAAGGCGCGGCCGAGGGCGGCGATCCCGTGGCCGATGCTGGTTACAAGACCACGGTCACGATGACGTTCGAGCCGCTCGATCATGAGCGCACCCTCGTCCAGATTTCCGAGACCGGCTGGCGCGAGACCGATACCGGGCTGAAGGCATCCTACGGCAATTGCCAGGGCTGGATGCAGATGCTGTGCGCGCTCAAGGCGTATAAGGAATATGGCATCAATCTTCGCCAGGGCATGTTCCAATAGTCATGTGTGGGAAGCTGGCCGGAATCGGGAATAGAAAACCGCACCGTCTGAACCATATCTCGAACGGGTAGCGCGAGAGCCTCGCGCATCCTAAATCGTCTCTGTGAGCCAGCCCCCGATCGACCGATTCAACGAAGAAAAATCCGTGTTCACCGTACGCGGATCGGACCAGCCCGATCTCGATGCGGGCGTTGCCGCGATCCGCAACGTGCTGAAAACGCTGCCGACACGCCCCGGCGTCTATCGGATGCACGACTTGAAAGGCGACGTCCTTTATGTTGGCAAGGCACGGGCGCTGCGCAATCGGGTGACAAACTATACCCAGGTCAACCGGCTGCCGAAGCGGTTGCAACGGATGGTGGCGCAGACGCGATCGATGACGATCGTGACGACGCAAAGCGAAGCCGAGGCGCTGCTGCTCGAAGCGCAATTCATCAAGCGCTATCGCCCGCCTTATAATGTGCTGCTGCGCGACGATAAGAGCTTTCCGTTCATACTCCTGCGCGCGGACCACGCCTTTCCGCGTGTCCAGCTGCATCGCGGCGCGCGGCGGGCGAAGGGCGATTATTTCGGGCCATTTGCGGGTGCTGGCTCGGTCCGCAAAACGCTGAACGCGCTGCAGAAGCTGTTTTTGCTGCGCAGCTGCACCGACAGCTTTTTCTCCAACCGGACACGTCCTTGTCTGCTTCACCAGATCCGTCGTTGCTCGGCGCCATGCGTCGATCGCATCTCGGTGGAGGATTATGCCGAACTGGTGGCTGACGCGAAGGCGTTCCTCAGCGGCAAATCGACCCAGGTGCAGGCCAAGCTCGCCGATGCGATGCAGGCCGCGTCCGACGGCATGGATTTCGAGCTGGCCGCGGTGTTTCGCGACCGGCTGAAGGCGCTGACGTTCATTCAGGGCTCCCAGGCCATCAGCGCGGACGGCGTGGACGATGCGGACGTGTTCGCGCTTTACGCCAAGGCCGGGCTGGTGTGCATCGAGGCGTTCTTCATTCGCGGCGGGCAGAATTGGGGCCATCGCAACTTTTTCCCGGCGCACACGGCGGACGTGCCCGAGGCGGAGGTGCTGGCGAGCTTCCTGATGCAATTCTATCAGGATGTGCCGCCGGCGCGGCTGATCCTGCTCGACCGTGTTCTGGAAGATGAGGGCGTATTGGCCGAGGCGCTGGCTGAAAGCGCCGGCCGCAAGGTTACGCTGAAGCAGCCGCAGCGTGGCGGGCAGAAGAGGCTGCTCGAGCAGGCGTGCCGCAATGCGCGTGAGGCGCTGGACCGGCGGCTGGCCGAATCGACGACCCAGGGCAAGATCTTCGCCGAGCTTGCCGAGACGTTCGAGCTTGAACGGCCGCCGCAACGCATCGAAGTCTATGACAACAGCCATATCATGGGGACGAATGCGATCGGCGCGATGATCGTGGCGGGGCAGGAAGGGTTTCGGCCGAGCGCCTATCGCAAATTCAACATCAAAAATCCGGAGACCAAGCCGGGGGACGACTTCGCGATGATGCGCGAAGTGCTCGGCCGGCGCTTTTCGCGGCTGGAGCGTGAGGATCCGGACCGGCAATCGGGCGAATGGCCGGATCTGCTGCTGATCGACGGCGGCAAGGGACAGGTCAGCGCAATCTGCGCGGTGATGGAGGAAATGGGCGTGCAAGACGTGCCGCTGATCGGCGTGTCCAAAGGCCCCGATCGCAACGCGGGCCGCGAGCATTTCCATTTTCCCGACGGACGCGAGATCATGCTGCCGACCAACTCGCCTCTGCTGTTCCATCTGCAGCGGCTGCGGGACGAAGCGCACCGATTCGCGATCGGCACCCATCGCGCCAAGCGGGCCAAGAATTTTACCGCCAGCCCGCTCGACGACGTTCCCGGTATCGGTCCATCGCGAAAAAAGGCGCTTTTGATGCATTTCGGCACCGCGCGGGCGGTGCGACAGGCGCCTTTGGCCGATCTGGAAAAAACGCCGGGTGTTTCCAAGGCCATGGCGCGCGGCATTTACGATTATTTTCATAGCGATGGTTAGACAGGGAATGTGGCTACCAATGTCCTCCTGACCATCGACGTCGAACTGATGTGGCGTGCAGATGTGGCGCGCCATGGCTGGCAGGCGATTTTCGAGCGATCCTATGATCCCGCCGGGGTCGGCATTCCTTACCAGCTGCGCAAGCTGGCCGAGCATGATTTGCACGCATGCTTCTTCGTCGATCCGATGCCGGGGCTGCATTTCGGGGTCGAGCCGGTCAAGCGCATGGTCGGCCCTATCCTGGAGGCGGGTCAGGATGTGCAGCTCCATCTTCATCCGCAATGGGCCGGCATGGCTGATGAGACGTTCGTCGATGCGTTCGAAATGAACGCCTACAGCAAGGCCGAACAGCGCGCGATGATGGAGCGGGCCTGCGAGTTGCTAATGAAGGCTGGTGCACCCGCGCCGATTGCATTCCGCGCCGGAAGCTACTCCGCAAATGACGCGACATTGCGCGCCGCCGCTTCGCTCGGCATCCGGTACGACAGTAGCCATGACGGTTCGGCGCATCCATGGCCCAGCGCGATTTCGCTGCCCGCCGACCAGATCCTGCCCATCGAGCATGAAGGTGTCGTCGAGCTTCCGGTTACGCTGATCGGTGCGATCAGCGGCTATCGTCATCTGCAGATCTGCGCGGTGTCGCTGGCCGAGATGCGGGCCGCGCTGCGCCATGCCGTGGACGACGATCATCCGCTCGTGACGATCGTGAGCCACAGTTTCGAACTGGCGACGCGGAATGGTGAGCGGGTAAACCGCGCGCATCTGCGCCGGTTCGAGGGGCTTTGCACCCACCTGCAACAGCATAGCGCCGATATGCCGACCCGGCGCGTCGCTGATCTTGGCCGGCTACCGATCGGCCATCTAGCGGAGCCGATGCCGAGCGACCCGATCCGCGCCCTGGGGCGCCAGGCCGAGCAGCTCTGGTCCAATTTCTACGAGGAACGCTAGGGTCAGGACCTGAGCGTTGCCGATCTGTCGGCACAGCGGAGAATAGGATAGAGCGGCGCGATGCATATCGCCGCCACCGCCATCGTTTGCGCCGTTCTTGCGCATGGAGAGCATGGCGCGGTGGTGCGTGTGCTGACACCGCAGGATGGGCTGCAGGCCGGCTATGTGCGCGGCGGTCGGTCCCGGCGCCTGCGGCCGTCGCTGTTGCCGGGGAATATCGTCGCGGTCGATCTGCGGTCGCGCACCGACAGCCAGCTCGCCGCGATGACGCTTGAGCTGGTCCACAGCCGCGCGCCGCTGCTCAGCGAGGCGCTGGCCGTCGCGGTGATCGACTGGTCGACGGCGCTGACCGCCGCGGTGTTGCCCGAAGGCTATCCTTATCCCCGTGTCCATTCGGGGCTGGACGGGCTGCTTGCCGCCGTCGAGGCGGCGCCAGCCGCGCGAGGCTGGGCGGTCGCGCTGGTGCGCTACGAATTGCTGCTGCTCGCGGAAATGGGTTTCGGCCTCGATCTTTCGGCCTGCACCGCGACCGGCGCCACAGAGGATTTGGCCTTCGTATCGCCGAAGAGCGGCGCCGCAGTCAGCGCCGGAGCAGGCGCGCCCTATGCCGACAAGCTGCTGCCGCTCCCCCGCTTCGTGCTGGAGGGTGGCGAGGGCGGCTGGCCCGATATCCTCGACGGCATGAAACTGTCAGGCTATTTCCTAAAACGCGACCTGTTGACGGAGCGCCGCGCGACAGTGCTGGATGCGCGCGAGCGGCTGATCGAGCGGCTGCGGCGGATTATGTGAGGGCAATATGATCGATTACTGGCGTCCGTCATCCTGAACTTGTTTCAGGATCCATATCCGCAACGGCCCGATTTAGCCGAGACGGAACAGGTTATGGATGCTGAAATGAATTCAGCATGACAGTTTAATGAAGTTGGCTTGCTAACCGACACTCTCACCACCCGGTTGCAACCCGTCCCCCGTCAAGGCATGGGCCGCTCGCGAAAGGATTGTTCATGAGCGTGATTGCGGTTTTGCCCGGTGATGGCATTGGCCCCGAGGTGACGCGGGAAGCGGTGCGGGTGCTTGAGAAGGTTTGCGGGGATCGGCTGACGTTCGAAGAGGCGCTGGTGGGTGGTGCCGCGTACAAGGCGAAGGGGCATCCCCTGCCGCCGGAGACACTGGCGCTGGCCAAGCGGGCGGATGCGATCCTGTTCGGGGCGGTGGGCGATCCGGATTGCGATGCGCTGGAGCGGCATTTGCGGCCAGAGCAGGCCATCCTTGGCCTACGCAAGGAATTGGTGCTCTTTTCGAATTTGCGGCCGGCGAAATTGTTTCCCGAACTGGCCGATGCGTCGACGCTGCGGCCGGAAGTGGCCCGCCAGATCGATCTCGTCATCGTCCGCGAATTGAACGGCGACGTCTATTTCGGCGAGAAGGGGATGCGCAAGACCGCATCCGGGCGCCGCGAAGGCTATGACATCATGTCGTATAACGAGGACGAGGTGGCGCGGATTGCGCGGTCGGGCTTTGAAACCGCGCGCGCCCGCAACCGCAAGCTCTGCTCCGTCGACAAGGCCAATGTGCTGGAAACGTCGCAGCTGTGGCGCGACGTGGTCATCGAGATTTCCGCCGAATATCCCGATGTCGCGCTGAGCCACATGTATGTCGACAATGCCGCGATGCAGCTGGTGCGCAATCCCGGCCAGTTCGACGTGATCGTCACCGGCAACCTGTTCGGCGACATATTGTCCGACCAGGCATCGATGTGCGCGGGATCGATCGGCATGCTGCCGTCCGCGTCGCTGGATGCGAATGGCAAGGGCCTGTACGAGCCGATCCACGGCTCGGCGCCCGATATCGCGGGGCAGGGCAAGGCCAACCCGCTGGCGACGATCCTGTCGGCCGCGATGATGCTGCGCTACTCGCTGGGCATGGCGGCTGAGGCCGATCGGATCGAGGCGGCGGTTGCCAAGGCATTGGCGAAGGGCGCGCGAACGCCTGATCTGGGTGGCACGATGACCACGGTCGAGATGGCCAGGACGGTGCTTGCGGGGCTTTAGGATGAGCGGATCGGTAATGGCAATGTGCTTTAATCCAGCGCCCATGCCGCGAAGAAGCCACCGCGCACTGCCTGGCCGATGATGCCCGGCGTCGCGCAATCGCCGATGGTGGTGACAGGCGTGCCTTTGGCGATCAGAGCATCCTCGAGCTCGCTGGCCGAGGTGCGTCCGAAGTCATAGAGGCAGGTGCCGGCGATCACTGCATGCGCGCTTCCGTCGGCATCCTCGATCGTCACGCCATTGCCGGTAAAGCCGGTCACGCGCGTGCTGGTGAGGACGGTGACGCCATATTGCGCGAAACCGTCGCGCAGGCAGGCGCGGTCGTCGCCGGAGGCGGAGGCCGCGATCGTGGCCGACGGCTCGATGAGCGTGACGGTCTTGCCTTCCATCGCGAATTCGAGTGCGGCGTCAGCGCCCACCTTGTCGCCCCCGACGACAATCAGGCTCTGCCCGACCTCGGGACGGCGCGCACGATAGGCTTCGTCGACGTGCATGACGTTGGGCTGATCGAGGCCGGGAATATCCGGCTTCACGGCATATGCGCCGGTGGCGAGGATGATCGCATCGGCCTTCGACAAAACCGGGGCGTTGGAATCGAGCGCGGCATTGAGGTGAACGTCGACATCCAGCTTGTCCAGCTGGCGACTGAGCCAGCCGATCAACTCGCGTTGCTGCTTCTTGAACGGCGCGGTTGCGCCCAGCAGGCGGCCGCCAAGTTCCGGACCTTTTTCGTACAGCTCGACGCGATGCCCCTTGGTCGCGGCGACGCGTGCGGCTTCCATCCCGGCCGGGCCGCCGCCGACCACGACGACGAACTTGGGCAGCGCCGTAGGATAGATCTTGTAGGCGCGTTCCTCGTTCACCTGCGCATTCACGGCACAGGTTGAAGCGCGGCCGATCGCGACGGCGTTCATGCAATATTCGTTGCAGCGGATGCACGGCCGGATATCGTCGCGCAGACCGGCGCGCAGCTTGTTCGGCCATTCCGGGTCGGCATAGAGCTGGCGCCCGATCAGCGCGAAATCGATTTTTCCTTCGGCAATCGCCGTGGCTGCGATTTCCGGCGTAAGATGGGTCGCGTGGAGCAGGGGAAGGCTGGACACCTCGCGTACGCGGGTGGATTCCTCCATGATCGGCGCGTCGCCGAAATAGGCGGGGGTGTTCGCCCAATGATGGGAATCATAGCAGCCGACATTTGTATCCAGCGCATCCACGCCAATGTTCTGCAGATAGCGGGCGATTTCCAGCCCGTCCTCGATCGTGCGGCCGCCGTCGAATTTGTGGGCGACCGAAAAGCGGAAGATGATGGGGAAATCCGGCCCGACGACACCGCGGATCGCGTCGACGATCTCCCTGGCGAAGCGCATCCTGTTTTCGAAGCTCCCGCCATATTGGTCGGTGCGCTTGTTCCACACCGACGACATGAACTGATCTAGCAGATAGCCGACATGGCCGTGAATCTGGATCGCGTCGAACCCCGCCACCAGGGCCCGCGCCGCCGCCCGGGCGTTGCATTCGACGAGGAACTGGATTTCGCCCACCGTGATCGGACGGGCCAGGACGGACGGGTCGTTATAGGTCGGCACGGCGGATGCCGAAACAAGCGGGTCATCGATGCCGGGGGTGGGGAAGCCATTGCGGCCAAGGCCGGTGCTCAGCTGCAGGCCCGCCTTTGCGCCGAAAGCGTGGATGCGATCGGTGAGCAGGCGCCAGCCCTTGATCTGGGCATTGGTGTCGAGCGCCGTCCATTGATAGGCCCAGGTGTCGAAGCGGTTGGTGACCAGCGATCCGCCGGTGAAGCACATCGCGACGCCGCCCCGTGCGCGGGCCTCGAAATAATCGAGCTGCCGGTCCGAAATCGTGCCGTCCGAATTGTCGGCAAGCGACCCCATCGGCGTCATGATGATACGGTTCTTGAGCTTGAGCTTGCCGATCTGGCCGGGCTGGAAAAGCGGCGAATAATCGGTCTTCGCCGGCGTCGGCCGGTTGTCTGTCATCAGCATTCGGTCTCTCCCAAAACCTTTTTTCAATTCTATTCTTGAATTCTATAGAGAACCCTCGCGTGAACAAGGCCATCAATTGTACGGTCCGCCTATACAGCCAACGATACTTGGCAGATTTCGCCGCTGGCCGCTGGTGATGCTGAGAGCGGGAATCCATATTCTCTGACGATGCGAATCTTTCGGAGACATTGGAGTTTATGGATCCCCGCCTTCGCGGGGATGACAATAGAAGAGAAGGAATGAGACTTTTCCAACGGCCTGTTGGAGCAGACTTGGCTCCGATTGCATTGGATCGACTGCCCCGGGACTATGCTTACCGTGATTTTCCGAGTCACCATTCCATCTGGTCAGAAATCGCTCTGGCGCGAGGAGACGGCCGCTGCTTGAATGCCGGAGTGTGATCGACTAGATGCGCCACCGCATAGTTTCCACGAAAGCCCCGTTTCCATGTTCACCTTCCTGCTCGTCGTTCACGCCATCATTGCTGCCATCCTCGTGGTGACGATTCTGGTGCAGCGTTCCGAAGGTGGCGGCCTTGGCATGGGCGGAAGCCCATCCGGCCTGATGTCCGCGCGGGGCGCGGCGGACTTTCTGACGCGGGCGACCGCCGTTCTGGCCACGATCTTCGTGCTGATGTCGATTGCGCTGGCTGCTTACGCCAGCGTTCAGCGTGCGCCGCAGACGATCGACACGTCGCTGGCGCGCAAGACGCCGCTGACGAACAATGACGCGTCGGCCGCGGCTGATCCGCTTGCCGCCGCGGCCGACAAGGTTGCGGGCAACGCAGCCGCGCCGGTTTCGAACGACGCGGTGCCGCTCGCCAAATAAGCCTTCGCCGTCGCCGACGCGCCGTTCATCCACAATTAATTTTGGGCATGCGGATTCGCCGCCTTGCCCTTCATCATCACTGCGGGCTAATCCTCACCTCCCATGGCGCGGTTCATATTCATTACCGGCGGCGTGGTCTCCTCGCTTGGCAAAGGTCTCATGGCGGCAAGTCTTGCCGCTCTCCTGCAGGCGCGCGGATTCAGCACGCGCATCCGCAAGTTCGATCCCTATCTGAACGTCGATCCGGGCACGATGTCGCCCTATCAGCATGGCGAAGTCTACGTTACCGATGACGGGGCCGAGACCGATCTGGATCTCGGCCACTATGAGCGTTTTACCGGTGTTCCGGGGCGCAAGTCCGATAATGTAACCTCCGGCCGCATCTATCAGCAGATTATCGCCAAGGAGCGGCGCGGCGACTACCTCGGCGCGACCGTCCAGGTCATCCCGCACGTCACCGACGCCATCAAGGCTTTCGCGCGCGCCGATACCGACGATGTCGATTTCGTCCTGTGCGAAATCGGCGGAACGGTTGGCGACATCGAATCGCTGCCGTTCATCGAGGCGATCCGCCAGTTACGCGCTGATATCGGGCGCCAGAATGTCGCCTATATCCATGTGACGCTGGTGCCGTTCATCGCGGCGGCGGGCGAGCTCAAGACCAAGCCGACCCAGCACAGCGTGCGCGAACTCACCTCGCTGGGCATTCAGCCCGATGTACTGGTGTGCCGCTGCGAACGACCCCTGCCGGAGAGCGAACGCGCCAAGATCGCCCTGTTTTGCAACGTGCCGTCCCAGGCCGTCATTCCCGCGCTCGACGCCAGTTCGATCTATGCGGTGCCGCTGCAATATCATGCCGAGGGGCTGGACCAGGCCGTGCTCGATGCGTTCGACCGCGGCGACGTGCCCAAGCCACGTCTCGACCGCTGGGTCGATATCATGGACCGGCTGGAAAACCCCGAAGGGGAGGTGACGGTGGGCGTCGTCGGCAAATATGTCGGCCTGCCGGATGCCTATAAGTCACTGCAGGAAGCGCTGGTCCATGGCGGGATCGCCAACCGCGTCAAGGTTAATATCCGCTGGCTGGACGCCGAGCTGTTCGAACAGGATGAGGCAAGCGTCGCCGCGCAGCTGGAGCCGATGCATGCGATCCTCGTACCCGGCGGCTTCGGCGAGCGCGGCAGCGAGGGCAAGATCGCCAGCGTGCGTTTCGCGCGCGAACGCGGCGTCCCCTATTTCGGCATATGCCTCGGCATGCAGATGGCCTGCATCGAGGGCGCGCGCAACACGGCGGGTATCGCAGCTGCGTCCACAACCGAATTCGGGCCGACTGATGAGCCGGTTGTCGGCCTGATCAGCGAATGGATGTCGGCCGAAGGCCTGCAGAAGCGCGAGGCAGGCGGAGATCTGGGCGGCACGATGCGTCTGGGCGCCTATGAGGCCCGCCTGACGGGCAACAGTCATGCCGCGAACATCTATGGCGCGACGAATATTTCGGAGCGTCACCGCCACCGCTACGAAGTGAACGTCAATTACCGCGAACCGCTGGAAAAGGGCGGTCTGGTGTTTTCCGGCATGTCCCCGGATGGGGAATTGCCGGAAATCGTGGAGCGGCCCGATCATCCCTGGTTCGTGGGCGTGCAGTTCCATCCGGAGCTGAAGTCGAAGCCGTTCGACCCGCACCCCCTCTTCGCGAGCTTCATCGCGGCGGCGCTAAGGCAGAGCCGGCTGGTGTGACCTCTTGCGGGGGCGTAAACGTATCTCGATTTCGCTCGATGCAAACGGGGTAAACTAGCTCAAAGGGCGACAGCCTCCCGACCTTACTGGTCGAGGAAGCTGCGCATCTTGCGGCTGCGGCTCGGGTGCTTGAGCTTGCGGAGCGCCTTCGCCTCGATCTGACGGATGCGCTCGCGCGTCACGCTGAACTGCTGGCCCACTTCTTCCAGCGTGTGATCGGTGTTCATGCCGATGCCGAAACGCATGCGCAGCACGCGTTCCTCGCGCGGGGTGAGGCTGGCGAGAACCCGCGTGACGGTTTCCTTGAGGTTCGCCTGAATCGCGGCATCCACCGGGATGATTGCGTTCTTGTCCTCGATGAAGTCGCCCAGGTGCGAATCCTCCTCGTCGCCGATCGGCGTTTCGAGCGAGATCGGCTCCTTGGCGATCTTCATCACCTTGCGGACTTTTTCGAGCGGCATCGACAGGCGCTCGGCCAGTTCTTCCGGCGTCGGCTCGCGGCCGATCTCGTGGAGGATCTGGCGGCTGGTGCGAACCAGCTTGTTGATCGTCTCGATCATGTGGACCGGAATACGGATCGTGCGCGCCTGGTCGGCGATGGAGCGGGTGATGGCCTGACGGATCCACCAGGTCGCGTAGGTGCTGAACTTGTAGCCGCGGCGATATTCGAACTTATCGACCGCCTTCATCAGGCCGATGTTGCCCTCCTGGATGAGATCCAGGAACTGCAACCCGCGATTGGTGTACTTCTTGGCGATCGAAATGACGAGGCGGAGATTGGCCTCGACCATTTCCTTCTTGGCGATACGCGCTTCGCGCTCGCCTTTCTGGACCATGTTGACGATGCGACGGAATTCGCTGAGCGACATGCCCGTCGCCTGAGCGATTTCGGATACTTCTGTTCGGACGCGATCGACCGCATCAGCTTCGGCCGTGACGAACGCAGTCCACTTCTTGTCGATCGAGCCGACCCGCTCAAGCCAGCCTTCATCCATCTCATGATTGATATACTGATCGAGGAAATCGCGGCGCGGCACCTTGTGGCGCTCGGCAAGGCGCAGCATCTGGCCGCCAAGCGCCGTCAGGCGGCGGTTGAAGGAATAGAGCTGGTCGACGAGAAACTCGATCTTGCCCTGATGGAATTGCACGCTCTCGACCTCGGCGGTCAATTCTTCGCGCAGTTTCTGGTATTTACGCTCGTCGGCGTCGGGGAAGTCATCCCCGATGCTGAGGGTTTGGAGCCGCGCGAGCTGCAGCTTGGAAAATTTGCGATAGATCGACGTGATGGTCGCGAACTTTTCCAGAGCAGCCGGCTTCAGCGTCTCTTCCATCTGGGCGAGGCTGAGTGTGTTGTCTTCTTCTTCCTCTTCGACCGGCCGGCGGGCGCGGCGCTCGGTCATCGACTCTTCGTCTTCGTCGTTGTCGGCCGATTCTTCTTCGGGCTCTTCCTCTTCCTTGAACGAAGGGCCGGCGGTCTTTTCCGAAATCTCGCCGTCGTCATCGCCTTCATCGTCGTCGGACAGGCTTTCGGGTGCGGGATCCTTGTTGAGCATGGCATCGAGATCGATGATCTCGCGCAGCTGCATGGTGCCTTCATTCAGCGCCGACGACCATTCGATGATAGCGTTGAAAGTGATCGGACTTTCGCACAGGCCGAGAATCATGGTGTCGCGGCCCGCTTCGATGCGCTTGGCGATCGCGATTTCGCCCTCGCGGCTCAGCAGCTCGACGGCGCCCATCTCGCGCAGGTACATGCGCACAGGATCGTCGGTGCGATCAACCGTTTCCTTCTTGGTGGGGGCCGCGATCAGCCCGCCCGTTTCGGCGTCTTCCGCGCCTTCTTCCTCGCTAGCTTCCTCGGGCTGCTCTTCCTCGCCCTCAGCGCCTTCTTCATTCTCGACGATGTTGACGCCCATTTCGCTGAGCGCGGACATGACGTCCTCGATCTGCTCGGAATTCATCTGGTCCTGCGGCAGAGCTTCGTTCAGCTCATCATAGGTGATGTAGCCGCGCTTCTTGGCACGCGCGATCAGCTTCTTGAGCGAAGCGTCGTTCAGGTCGATCAGCGGCGCATCACTCGCCTCAATCGTTCCCGTCGTATCGCTACCGCCACCGTTTGTTTTCGCCATCTACATACCCTATCAAATCAATCAGCCTGGCTCCGCCTCGCCTTCAGCCAAAGCCGCCAACGCCCGGTCCGCCTCGTCCCTTTCAGCTCGAAGCCTTCGCTGTTCCGCGAAGATCGCTTCGTCAGCCGATGCCTTCAGGCGTTCCGTCACCAGCGCCAGCGCCGCGTCCAGTTCCGGACGGCTGGCGAGAGCCGAAATCGCCGCGGACAGATCACGCTTAGCCCGCTCCGAGTCGGCATTGCTGCGCAAGAAGGAAAAGGCAAGCCCGTTCGTACCGAGAATCGTCTCCGTGACGTTCGCAAGGCCCGCATCTGCCAATATGGTTTTCAATACCTCCGGTTCAAGAACCCGTTTGCTAAAAGCCACTTCAATAAGTGCAGAACGCAGCCGATCGAGGTTGCGATCCATGATCGGCAAGCTCCCGACGGCCTCTGCATTGACCGCAATCATATCGGGATAACGGATCAAACCGGAAATTATTGCCTTCAGCATCATGGGATCGACGCCCGTTCCGCTGATGTTGCGGGCGCTTTGGCTGATGGGGCGGGGCGGGGGGCTCCATCGCCCCCGGCGATCCGAACCCTGCTGGAAGCGGGGACGGAAGGGCCGGTTCTCGGCTGGCTGTGCAAACAACTGGTCGAAACGGCGCTTGAATTCCCGGCTATATTGATCGCGGACATGCGGATCCCCGATCGTCGCCACAAGGTCGCCGAGCCGTTGGCGCAGGCCGGCGCGCGCTTCCGGCGTGTCGAGCGGCTCCGCTTCCAGCGCATGTTGCCAGAGTCGGTCGACCAGCGGCTGAAGTGATTCAAACAGCCGCTCGATCGCCGGTGCCCCGCCACTGCGCACCAGATCGTCGGGATCCTGCCCCGCCGGAAGCGTCACGAAGCGCAACGACCGGCCGGGCGCGATCATCGGCAGCGCGCGATGGGCCGCGCGAATCGCCGCCTTCTGTCCCGCCGCGTCGCCATCGAAACACAGGATCGGCAGTTCGGTCATCCGCCACAGCCGCTCCAGCTGGGCCTCGGTCAGCGCGGTGCCGAGCGGGGCCACCGCCTCCACGATCCCCGCCCGATCGAGCGCGATCACGTCCATATAGCCTTCGACGACGATAACCCGGCCGGATTTGCGGGATGCAGCGGCGGCGCGATCTAGGTTGAAGACGGTGCGGCCCTTGTCGAACAGCGGCGTGTCGGGCGAATTCAGATATTTGGGCTCGCCCTGGCCCAGGATGCGCCCGCCGAACGCGATCACGCGGCCCCGTGGGTCGCGGATCGGGATCATCAGCCGGCCGCGAAAGCGATCATAGAGTTCCTTGCCATCGACGGCGATCAGCAGCCCGGCCTCGACGAGCTGGTCGTCGCCGAAGCGCGAAAGGGCGGCCCTGAGCTTCGATCGCGCATCCGGTGCGAAGCCGATTCGGAACGCCTTGCGCTGGGCATCGCCGATCCCCCGCCGTTCCAGATAGGCGCGGGCATCGGTGCCTTCGAGACCGCCAAGCTGGGCTTCGAACCAGGCCGCTGCTGCTTCCATGACATCGTGCAGCCCGGCGGCGCGCTCGTTGCGTTCCTGCGCGCGGGGATCCGGGGCGGGCACTTCCATCCCGGCATTCGCCGCTAGTTCCTTGACCGCATCCATGAAGGCCAGCCCGCGCTGATCGGTCATCCAGCGAATCGCATCGCCATGCGCGCCGCAACCGAAACAGTGATAAAAGCCCTTCTCGTCGTTGACGTAGAAGCTGGGGCTTTTCTCGTTGTGGAACGGGCAACAGGCGCGAAATTCCCGCCCCGCCTTCTGCAGCTTGGTCGTTCGCCCGATAAGCGCGGACAGCATGGTGCGCGTGCGGAGTTCGTCGAGGAATTGGGGGGAGAGGCTCATGGTTCCGCCTTGCCCTGGCTAAAATGTTCAGGCCCACCCCCAGCCCCTCCCGCATGCGGGAGGGGAGTTTCCCGTCCATCATTCCCCTCCCGCATGCGGGAGGGGCTGGGGGTGGGCAGAGCCTCTCGACGTAGCCGTTTTGCAAGTTTCGTGTTTCTAGGTTGAAAGGGTGCCATGGTGGGGCAATTCTATGCCCACCCCTGACCCCTCCCGCAAGCGGGAGGGGGACTTTACCTCACCCCGCCAGCGCCGCCTTCACCAGGCCACTTGCCTTGCTCATGTCGAGCGCGCTGGCGTGGCGTTCCTTAAGGGTGGCCATGACGCGGCCCATATCCTTGACGGATGTCGCGCCGAGCTCGGCCTTGATCGTCTCGATCACCGCCTTCGTCTCGTCCTCGCTCATCTGCGCGGGCAGGAAGCGCTCGATCACGGTGACTTCCTCCCGCTCCGCCTGGGCGAGTTCGGGGCGATTGCCCTTGTCGTACATCTCGATCGATTCGCGACGCTGCTTGATCATCTTCTGCAGCACCTCCGTCACCAGCGCGTCATCCTCCGGCTGCTGACTCGCGGTGCGCAGTTCGATGTCGCGGTTCTTGATCGATGACTGGATCAGCCGGATTGTGCCCGTCGTTGCGGTGTCGCGTGCCTTCATGGCGGTGACGAGCGCCGCCTTGATATCGTCTCTGATCATCGGATCTCACATCAGGAAAAGGGGAAAGGGCCAGCATAGCGGCACTGTACGACTTTTAATAGATTGACGCTCGGCGGACCGCTCCCTAACCGGGGGCCTTGCGACATCGCTGAACCGAATCCTCGTTACGGAGTGCCCTTTTCATGGTCCACGCCAACCCTAGCCATGCGCCTGACGGGGCCACGGGCGTATTGGTTCTGGCGGACGGAGCCGTTATCTGGGGCAAGGGGTTTGGCGTGGAAGGGGATGCGGTCGGCGAAGTCTGCTTCAACACCGCGATGACCGGCTATCAGGAGGTGATGACCGATCCCTCCTATGCCGGACAGATCATCAACTTCACCTTTCCCCACATCGGCAATGTCGGCACCAATCCGGAGGATATCGAGGCGATCAATCCGCACGCGCTGGGCTGCATCGTGCGGCAGGACGTGACCGACCCCTCCAGCTTCCGCGCCACCCAGCATTTCGATCAATGGCTGAAAATCAACGGCCGCATCGGCCTCGCCGGCGTCGACACCCGTGCACTGACCCGTCGCATCCGCGAGAAGGGCGCGCCGAACGCCGTCATCGCCCACAATAGGAAGGGCGAGTTCGATATTGACGCGCTGCTGGTGAAGGCGGCGAGCTGGCCCGGCCTCGAGGGCATGGACCTGGCGAAGGACGTGTCCGCGACGCAGAGTTACACGTGGGATGAGGGGCTGTGGCGGCTGGGTGAGGGGTATGCGCAACCTTCTCCCTCCCGCGAGCGGGAGGGGAACAGGCCCAAGGTCGTCGCGATCGATTATGGGATAAAGCGCAATATCTTGCGCAATCTTGTTTATGCAGGATGTGAAGTTACCGTCGTCCCCGCGACGGCGACGTTCGACGAAATCCTGGCGCACGAGCCGGACGGCCTGTTCCTTTCCAACGGCCCTGGCGACCCCGCCGCGACCGGCATCTATGCCGTACCTGTGATCCAGCAATGGCTGGGGACGAAGAAGCCGCTGTTCGGCATCTGCCTCGGCCATCAGATGCTTGGCCTCGCCATCGGCGCGAAGACGAGCAAGATGTTCCAGGGCCATCGCGGTGCCAATCATCCGGTCAAGCGCCTCGACGACGGCCGTGTCGAGATCACCAGCATGAACCACGGCTTCGCGGTGGAAGCCGCCACCTTGCCAGCGAATGCGAAGGCGACCCACGTCTCGTTGTTCGACGGCTCCAACGCGGGTTTCGAGCTGACCGACCAGCCCGCCTTCAGCGTACAATACCACCCCGAAGCCAGCCCCGGCCCGCAGGACAGCCATTATCTGTTCGAGAAGTTTGTGGGGATGCTGGAGAAGGCAGCGTGAAGAGACTGGCAACAGCCTTCACCGCGATTTTGGGATCTATCTTGTTTTCTACCCTCGCCTTGGCCGCTGACCGCACCCAGCAGGTCGCCGGCTGGACGCTTGAGGATATCGGCTCCAGGCCCGGCGACGACACCGACCGCACCGTCGATATGAAGAAGAGCGTCGCCGGGATCGACGTCACCTATACGCCGGGCGCAACCAGCGGGGCGAGCGTGGTCGTGAAGTTCGCCTCGCGCTGCAAGGATTTCACATTTTCATCGGGCTTTCAGTTCGACGATCCGCCCGCTGACCGTGCGGCGACGGTGAAAGCAGAAATTTCCGAGGCGTTCGACGATTATCGCAAGGATTGCCCGATCAAGGACGGCGCGGATGTCAAGATCATGGAAGGGTTCGACGAAGCCTTTCGCACGATCGACAAATGGGTCGCCGACAAGCCGTTCACCTTCCCGCCGGAGCCAGCCACGCCACCGGAACCGAACGGCGAAGAACAGCCCGCGCCTGCGGTGACGCTGTTGCTCCCTCTCCCCGGCGGGGAGAGGGCCGGGGTGAGGGGGGGCAAGCTGCAAGCGAGCGTGGTCACCTGCAATGTGGGACACCCTCACCCAACCCTCTTCCTGAGCGAGCGCGCTGCAAGCGAGCGTCTATCCCTCAAACGTTGGAATCCCTCACCCAACCCTCTCCCACGGGGAGAGGGCTATAAGGCACTTTCTTAAACAATGCCCAAACGTACTGACATCTCCTCCATCCTCATCATCGGCGCCGGGCCGATCGTTATCGGCCAGGCATGCGAGTTTGATTATTCGGGGACGCAGGCGTGCAAGGCGCTGCGTGAGGAGGGGTATCGGATCATCCTCGTCAATTCGAACCCGGCGACGATCATGACCGATCCGGACATGGCGGACGCGACCTATATCGAGCCGATCACCCCGGAAATCGTCGCCAAGATCATCGAGCAGGAGCGGCCCGACGCGGTGCTGCCGACGATGGGCGGGCAGACCGCGCTGAACACCGCGCTGGCGCTGTATAATGACGGAACATTGGCGAAGTACGGCGTGCAGATGATCGGCGCGGATGCCGAGGCGATCGACAAGGCCGAGGACCGGCTCAAGTTTCGCGACGCGATGGACAAGATCGGGCTGGAATCCGCGCGCTCGCGGATCGCCCATACGATCGACGAGGCGCTGGTGGCGCTGGAGTTCACCGGCCTTCCGGCGATCATCCGCCCCAGCTTCACCATGGGCGGCACGGGCGGCGGCGTTGCCTATAACCGTGAGGAGTTCATCCGGATCGTCGGCACCGGGCTCGACGCTTCGCCGACCACCGAAGTGCTGATCGAAGAGTCGCTGCTGGGGTGGAAAGAATATGAGATGGAGGTCGTTCGCGACAAGGCGGACAACGCGATCATCATTTGCTCGATCGAGAATGTGGACCCGATGGGTATCCACACCGGCGATTCCATCACGGTGGCGCCCGCGCTGACGCTGACCGACAAGGAATATCAGATCATGCGTAACGCGAGCATCGCATGCTTGCGTGAAATCGGTGTAGAAACAGGCGGTTCGAACGTACAGTTCGCAGTCAATCCGAAGGACGGGCGACTGGTCGTCATCGAGATGAACCCGCGCGTTTCGCGTTCATCGGCGCTGGCATCGAAGGCGACCGGTTTTCCGATCGCGAAGGTTGCCGCCAAACTGGCGGTTGGCTACACGCTCGATGAGATCGACAACGACATCACCGGGGCGACGCCCGCCTCGTTCGAGCCGACGATCGATTATGTCGTGACCAAGATCCCGCGCTTCGCATTCGAGAAGTTCAAGGGCGCCGAACCGCTGCTGGGCACCGCGATGAAGTCGGTTGGCGAGACGATGGCGATTGGCCGTAATATCCATGAATCCCTGCAAAAGGCGTTGCGCGGCCTTGAAACGGGTTTGGTCGGCTTCAACTTCGTCGATCATCTGGTTGGCGCGTCGCATGATGAGATCGAGGCGGAGCTTGCAAGGCCGACACCGGATCGCCTGCTGATCGCCGCGCAGGCGCTGCGCGAAGGCTTCACCGTCGATGACATCCACCGCATCGCCAAGTTCGATCCCTGGTTCCTCGAGCGAATCAAGGAAATCGTTGACGCCGAGAATGAAGTCGCGACCGACGGCCTGCCGCAGGACGCGCCGGGCATGCGCCGCCTGAAAGCGATGGGCTTTTCGGACAAGCGGCTCGCCTATCTGGCGCTACAGTCAGCCAATTTACGCGGCATGCGCCGCGCGCAGGCCCACGGTACTGGCCTGGTGCATGATGCGATCTCGGCGATGACCGGCGGGGTAAACGAGAAAGAGGTCCGCGCCCTGCGGCATCGTCTCGGCGTGCGGCCGGTGTTCAAGCGGATCGACACCTGCGCTGCCGAATTCGCCGCCAAGACGCCTTACATGTACTCGACCTATGAGGCGCCGGTATTCGGCGAGCCGGAGTGCGAAAGCCAGCCGACCGACAAGCGCAAGATCGTCATTCTGGGTGGCGGGCCGAACCGGATCGGGCAGGGTATCGAGTTCGACTATTGCTGCTGCCATGCCTGCTTCGCCCTGTCGGACGCGGGCTATGAGACGATCATGGTCAATTGCAATCCCGAGACCGTCTCGACGGACTATGACACGTCCGATCGTTTGTATTTCGAGCCGCTGACGGCCGAGGACGTGCTGGAAATCCTGCATGTCGAGATGTCGAACGGTACGCTGGAAGGCGTGATCGTCCAGTTCGGCGGGCAGACGCCCTTGAAGCTCGCCCAGGAACTGGCGGACGCCGGCATTCCGATCCTGGGCACCTCGCCCGATGCGATCGACCTGGCCGAGGATCGCGAGCGCTTTGCGGCGCTGGTCGAAAAGCTGGGCCTCAAGCAACCCAATAACGGCATCGCGCGCAGCCGCGAAGAAGCGCGCGCCGTGGCGGAACGCGTTGGCTATCCGGTATTGATGCGCCCCAGTTATGTGTTGGGCGGGCGCGCGATGGAAGTGGTCGAGAATCCTTCGCAACTCGACACCTATATCGCCACGGCCGTGAAGGTGTCCGGCGACAGCCCGGTGCTGATCGACCAGTATCTGCGCGATGCGATCGAAGTCGATGTCGATGCGATCGGCGACGGCACGGATGTCGTCGTGACGGGGATCATGCAGCATATCGAAGAAGCGGGCGTCCATTCCGGAGACAGCGCCTGCTCCTTGCCGCCCTATTCGCTGGGGCAGGACATCGTTGCGGAGATCGAACGGCAGACCGATGCGCTTGCGCGCGCTCTGAGCGTCAGGGGGCTGATGAACGTCCAATATGCCGTGAAGGAGGGCGTGGTCTATCTGATCGAGGTCAACCCGCGCGCCAGCCGGACGGTACCGTTCGTCGCCAAGGCGATCGGCCAGCCTATCGCCAAGATCGCCGCGCGCGTGATGGCGGGCGAGAAACTCGCCGATCTTCCCACGATCAACCGGCACATCGATCACATCGCGGTCAAGGAAGCGGTATTTCCGTTCAATCGTTTCCCCGGTGTCGACCCCGTTCTTTCGCCGGAGATGAAGTCCACGGGTGAAGTGATGGGGATCGACAGCAATTTCGCGATCGCTTTCGCCAAGGCGCAGATCGGTGCGGGCAACACGCTCCCGATGGAAGGAACGGTGTTCGTGTCGGTCAAGGACAGCGACAAGGTGCAAATTCTGCCTGCAATCAAGACTCTGGCGGGGCTGGGCTTCAAGGTGATCGCGACGGCCGGAACCGCCCGCTATCTGATTGGCGAGGGTATCGACGTGGAAACCGTCAACAAGGTTCAGCAGGGGCGGCCCCATATTGTCGACCGTATCAAGGATGGCGGCGTGCAGCTGATTTTCAACACGACCGAGGGCTGGCAATCGCTCAAGGATTCGGCTTCTATCCGAGCCTCCGCGCTCGCGGGCAGGATTTCATCGTTCACCACGGCCTCCTCGAGCCTGGCGACCGCGCAGGCAATCGAAGCCCTTGGCCAGCGAACGCTTGAAGTACGCGCGTTGCAGACCTATTATAATCCGACTTCGCACGCCTGACCCCGACAATTTGGTATAGTGCGGGCGGTCCCGACGGGCCGCCGGAATATAGGTTTTGAAAGGTTTCCTAAGATGGCGACTGTCGAAAAGCTGCCGATGCTGGCCGAAGGCCAGAGAATGATTATCGACCAGCTTGATAGCCTTAAAGCCGAACGGCCCGAAGTGATCGATGCGATCGAAGAAGCGCGCGCGCATGGCGATCTTTCCGAAAACGCGGAATATCATGCCGCAAAGGAGCGTCAGGGCCAGATCGAGGCGATGATCGCTGACCTTGAGGATCGCCTCAGTCGTGCAATGGTGATCGATCCGACGACGCTGTCGGGCGACAAGGTCGTGTTCGGTGCCACCGTTCACCTGGTGGACGAGGACGAAAAGCCCGTCACCTATCAGATCGTGGGTCAGACCGAGGCGGACGCAAAGTCCGGCCGCATATCCTACAACTCACCACTTGGCCGCGCGCTGATCGGCCGCAAGGTGGATGATGAGATCGAGGTCACCGTTCCCTCGGGCGATCGCTACTACGTCATCTCGAAGATCGAGTTTATCTGAGCGAGCCATCGCCGATGCGATTGCCGCACTCGCGCGCGATGATGACGGTCCTGATCGTCACCATAGCGGCATGGGTGATCGTGCTCGCACTTGGCAAAGGGGAAAGGCTGTCCTTCCTGGCGGGATTCATTCCGGTGCGTGTTTCCGGCGTCGTAGTTCCAGGAGCAATGCCCGTCTGGCTGACCCCGCTTACCGCCACGCTGCTGCACTCCGGCGCGATCCATCTGGGCTTCAACATGCTCATGCTGGGCTATTGCGGCCGCTTCGTCGAATACGCACTCGGAGCGAAGGGCGCGGTGATCGTGTATGTTATCGGCGCCTACGCCGCGGCGGCATTGCAATATCTGGCGGATCCGGCGAGCGTGATCCCGATGGTGGGCGCCAGCGGGGCGATCTCGGCACTCGTCGGGGCCTATGCGCTGCTATTCAGCCAGCGCAAGGGCAAGGCGGTCACCCACCGATATGGACATTGGCTGCACGTGCTCTGGCTCGCGGCCGGATGGATCTTCGTGCAGCTCCTGGTGGGACTTGCCAGCGCACCTTCCGGCGTATCGATCGCCATTGCGGCGCATATCGGCGGCTTCGTTGCCGGCTTGCTGCTGGCTCGCCCGTTGCTTCTGTGGCGCTACCGCAGGGCCTGACCGGGTTAAAGCTCCGGTTCGAGCAGTCGATGAAGGTGAACCACGACGAACTTCATTTCCGCATCATCGACCGTGCGCTGGGCCGCGCCGCGCCACGCCTTTTCGGCTGATTTATAGTCCTCGTAAAAACCAACCACTTCGATGGCATTAGGATCGAAATCCAGCGTCTGCGGATCCTTGACCCTGCCGCCAAACACCAGATGTATTTTGCTCATAAAAAACTCCCGCCAGATCGACGGGAATTTCCTAGCACGTCAGCGCTGTTTAGCCACGGCTCTTCATCATCTGAACCAGCGCGTCAAAACCCTTGCGCTGGACGATCGCGTCGAAGTCGGCCGCTTGTGAAATGGCCAGGTTGATGCCGCTGACCTTGAGGTTGGTCACCTTATAGCCGTCAGCCGCTTTCTGAACGCTCCAGATGGCGGTGATCGGCGTGGCACCTGGGTTTACCACCTGGGTGAAGACGTCAATCCCGCCGCCAGCAGGCATCGTTCGCACGACTTTCAGGTCGGCCTTCGAATAGTCGAACAGCCGATCGGCATAGGTGCCAATGATGAATGTCGGGAATGCCTGTTTGTACGCGGCGCGTTGAGCTGGCGTGATCGTTCCGGACCAGCGGCGGATCAGCCGATCGCCGATGGAATCCACGGCGAAATGCTGTGCAAGCAGCGTGCGGAACTGGGTGCGCGCAGCCGCACGGTTGCCGGTGCGCAATACGCCAAATCCTTCGTCCGCTAACGTGTCGATGAATTGCGCGGGATCCTGGTTGTTTATTGCTGCCATGGCAGGTGCGGCAGTCAGCGGCAGTCCAAACGGCGCCATCAACGAAAGCGCAACGGCCGATAGGACGTTTCGCGCAAATATGCGTCTCATTATTTTCTCCATTTCCATCGAGCATTTTAGGGCAGGGCGCTGAACGGCCATTGAACGAATGCAGGCGCCGTTGTCGGTTACTTGCGCAGCGATTCCTTTGCCGCGCCCGTAGCCGATGTAACTGCCTGGATCGCGCCTTCCAGCAATTTGCTCACCTGATCGCGCGCAAAATCCCCATTAAGGCCAAGATCGGCCAGAGTATTGCGTCCCGCATCCTTGGCAGCACTGGCGGCGCCACGTGCGCTTTCGGTTATTTTTTCACCGATGCCCCCCAGATATTCACTCTCCTGACGGCTTTTTGGCAATACCGCCGCAACCAGGGCGCCTAGCGCCAGGCCGCCTATCAGCGCGACAACGGGATTGTCTTCTATGGCCCCGCCGGCGCGGGCACGCGTCTCGGATGTCTTTTCGCGCGCGACCTCATAGGCGGTCTCAGCCCGTTTCCGCGCCGCCAAATAGGCATCGGCGACGGTATGACGGGCCGAAGACGTCGTATCCTTTATCCTGGCGGACGCTTCGCGCAGCTTTTCGCCTGCGAAGTTGGTTGCACCTTCGGCGGTTTCCTTGACACGATTGTTCATGATGCCGGTTCCTTTTCCGTAATAGAGCTTTCCGCGCCATTTTTCGCATCGGCACGGGGCGTTTTCGTCCTAGAATGCTTTGACGGCCGGGAGGTTGCCCCTGGCATCATGAATTTTGCCAGAAGAGCGAGGCCTGGCTTGCGCTTGAGCAGCAGGCCGATCGCGCTTGCAGCCAGGGTCGTGACGACTGGTTTCGATAAGACCTTGGAAAGCGCGCTGTCTGCGAGATCCTGTCCTCGCGCCCGCAATTGCTGAAAGGCTTCATTCAGAAGATTTGCGGGGCTTAGGATCTGCTGTATCGCGTCGAGGGTATCACCCAGCCGCTCGCGTGCTTCCCTGGCGTGTCTTTCGGCACGCGCCAGCCGTTGCGCAGGGCGGCTAGTCATTCTCGTCTCCCATCGAAATTTCCCGCAGGCGCTTTATGCCGCCCCACGCAAGCAGCGCCGCGACGACGGCCCCAGCGAGCGCGACCGACAGGCCCGCCCAAACCGCGCCAATGTGGGCCGAAAGCGCCACCGCGATCATGACAAGCAGGCAAACAAACGCAGCCTGCAGGGTCAACGCCGATGCGATGAGCGCGATCAGCGCAGGCCTGGACTGATCCAACCGATTTAAGGCCGTGGCGCGATAAAGCTCCACTTCGGCACGGACCAGCCCGGTGGCGTCATCAGCCAAGCGGGCAAATAATCCCCCGATCGATTGCGAGTCGGCGTCGCTCCCCCTGTCCACGACCGCCCGCGCTCAGCTTTTGGTGCTTGAGGCGGTGTCGGCGGACCCTGTAACGGTCTCCGCATCGCCGCCAGCTGCCTTAATCAACCGCATCAGGACAAATCCCGCAGCGGCGGCAGCGCCGATGGCGATCGCAGGATTGCGGCGCACCGCGTCCTGCGCATCAGAGAACAATTCCTGCACATCCTTGCTCTTCAGAGAATCCGTAAATCCGGAAATCGCGCCGCCGGCCCGTCGGACATAATCGCCCACGCCACTGCCGATCTGGGCATCCAGCGTTGCAGCCGTATCCTCAATGAAGCGCGATACGCCATCCAGAGCGTCCGTCGCCTTGTCCTTGCCCTGGTTGGCAAAGTCATAGGCCTTGGCCTGCGCACGTTCTTTCAGTTCGCCGCCATGCTCGCCGATCTTCTGTTTGATTGTACCCTTCAGTCCCGCACTACCGGGTGTTGAACTCGATGGCTGATCGTTCATGATCGCTTCTTCTCCGATAACAGTTTCCAAATTCTCGGCCATGATGGGTCTCCAGATTGCATTTTCGTTATAACCCCTATCCCAAGCCGGCCGTTCCATGGTGATACGCTGTTCGATCCGTTGCCTACGGAGAATTGCCTATCCGCGGGCTTATGGATAGAGCCCGCTGCTATCATCATGCAACACAGGGATTGACGACGAATGACAGCCATCATCGAGGTCCATGGCCGCCAGATAATCGACAGCCGGGGCAACCCGACTGTGGAAGTCGATATCACATTGGAAGATGGCAGTTTTGGCCGCGCAGCCGTACCGTCAGGCGCGTCGACCGGCGCACATGAAGCAGTCGAAAAACGCGACAATGATCGCAAGCGCTGGCTGGGCAAGGGCGTCAGCGAGGCGGTTGCCGCCGTGAACGGCGAGATAGCCGACGCAATTCTCGGATTTGAAGCCGAAGATCAGCCGGCGATAGATGCCCGCATGATCGAGCTGGACGGGACGCCCAACAAAGGGCGTCTGGGTGCCAACGCCATCCTCGGCGCAAGTCTCGCGGCTGCAAAGGCTGCTGCGGACGCGCGCGGCCTTCCGCTTTACCGCTATGTCGGTGGCGTTTCCGCGACAGTGTTGCCGGTACCGATGATGAACATCATCAACGGCGGCGCACATGCCGACAATCCGATCGATTTCCAGGAATTTATGATCATGCCGGTGGGTGCGGACACGCTGTTCGAAGCGGTCCGCTGTGGATCGGAAATTTTCCACACGCTGAAAAAGGCATTGCATGACAAGGGACTGGCGACAGCCGTAGGCGATGAAGGTGGCTTTGCACCGAATCTCGCCAGTGCCCCCGATGCACTGGATTTCATCATGTCCTCGATCGAGAAGGCAGGCTACAAACCCGGAGAAGACGTGGTGCTCGCGCTTGATTGCGCCGCGACCGAGTTCTTCAAGGGCGGGGTGTATGATTTCCATGGCGAGGGTGTGAAACGCTCGCCGGCCGAGATGGCTGATTATCTCGCCGATCTCGTCGCGCGCTACCCGATCGTTTCGATCGAAGACGGCATGAGCGAAGATGATTTCCAGGGTTGGAAGATCCTTACCGACAAAATCGGCAACACATGCCAGCTGGTCGGCGATGATCTGTTCGTGACCAATCCCGCCCGTTTGCGTAACGGCATCAAAGCCGGTCTCGCCAACTCACTGTTGGTGAAAGTTAACCAGATAGGTACTTTGACGGAAACGCTCGACGCCGTTTCGACAGCACAGCGCGCCGGCTATACCGCGGTCATGTCGCACCGTTCGGGGGAAACGGAAGATTACACCATCGCCGATCTCGCGGTCGCCACGAATTGCGGACAGATAAAGACCGGCAGCCTTGCGCGTTCCGATCGGCTTGCCAAATACAATCAGTTGATCCGTATCGAGGAGGAACTGGGAACCGTGGCGCATTATGCCGGGCGCGGCGCGATCAAGGCGTTGAGCTGACTTTGCCCGCCAAGGGGCGATTGTTACGGCGCGATTGTAGCATTTTGTCGTAATTCCGGTGGGTAAGTGCATCATTGCACTTGCCTTCGGGAATTGAAGGTGATTCTGTAGCGGGATGAGCCGCAACCGTTCCACCCTGTCTTTGATCAAGGCCGCCGCGGCCCCTGCAATCGCAATTCTTGTCATTGCGCACTTTGCCGGATTTGCGCTGTTCGGGCAGAACGGATTGCTGGCGTGGGGCGACTACAAACGCTCGGTGGAACGCAAAACCGTGGAGTTGCAGGGCATCGAGGCGGAGCGGGTGAGGCTTGCGCACCGCGTTGCATTGCTCGACCCTAAAAAGGTCGATCCGGACTATGCCGATGAGATCGTTCGCCGTCAGACCGGCCAGGTGCGCCCCGACGAAGTGATCATTCCCGTCAAATGACATAGGTGGCTTGGCCATCCTTGCAAATCCAATGCCCGTGCCTATAGGGTTAGCCAAACATATCCGTTCCCAAGGAGTCCCTGCTTGGCTAAAGCTCCCGCAGCGCGCACGCCCCGCGCCGGATCGCGCGCTTCTACGTCACGGAAGACCGCCGCTCCACCTCCCATGCCTAACCGCGAGCGGCCGGGCGAGCCGGAGCGTTATGATGCCACCAAGGAGGAGATGCTCGCATTCTATCGGCAGATGCTGCTCATCCGCCGGTTCGAAGAACGTGCAGGGCAGCTCTACGGCCTCGGGCTCATCGGTGGGTTCTGCCATCTCTATATTGGGCAGGAAGCGGTCGCGGTCGGCATTCAGTCCGCGCTTGAAGTGGGCAAGGACAGCGTCATCACCGGCTACCGCGACCATGGCCACATGCTTGCCTATGGCATCGATCCCAAACTGATCATGGCGGAATTGACCGGCCGCGCCGCTGGAATTTCCAAGGGCAAGGGCGGCTCGATGCACATGTTCTCGGTCGAGCATGGCTTTTACGGCGGCCATGGTATTGTCGGCGCGCAGGTTTCGCTGGGCACTGGTCTCGCGTTCAAGCATAAATATGCCAATGACGGCGGTGTTTGCGTGACCTATTTCGGCGATGGCGCTGCCAACCAAGGTCAGGTGTACGAAAGCTTCAACATGGCCGAGCTGTGGAAGCTTCCGGTAATCTTTGTCATCGAGAACAATCAGTACGCCATGGGAACGAGCGTCAATCGTGCGTCTGCCGAAGATCGGCTTTATCTGCGCGGCGAGAGCTTCCGGATTCCTGGCCTGCAGGTTGACGGCATGGACGTGCTGGCGGTGCGGGGCGCTGCGGAAACGGCGCTGGAGTGGGTGCGCAGCGGCAAGGGGCCGATCCTGCTCGAACTCAAGACCTATCGCTACCGTGGCCATTCCATGTCAGATCCCGCCAAATACCGTTCGCGTGACGAGGTGCAGGCAGTGCGCGACAAATCCGATCCGATCGAGCACCTCAAGAAGGAGCTGGAAAAGGCAGGGGTCAGCGAGGAGGAGTTGAAGGCGCTCGACAAGGATGTGAAGTCCCGCGTTACCGAAGCTGCAGATTTTGCGGAGGAAATGCCCGAGCCTGATCCAAGCGAACTCTATACAAACGTGCTGGTAGGGCGTTACTGATGCCGATCGAACTGAAGATGCCGGCGCTGTCGCCCACGATGGAAGAGGGTACGGTCGCAAAATGGCTGGTCAAGGAAGGCGATACGGTTGCTGCAGGCGACCTGCTGGCTGAGATCGAGACAGACAAGGCTACAATGGAATTCGAAGCGGTCGACGAGGGCACGATCAGCAAGATCGTTGTCCCGGCCGGAACCGAGGGTGTCAAGGTGGGCGCGGTGATCGCACTGATCGCTGGTGAAGACGAGGACGCGGCGGCGTCATCCCCGTCGCCAGCCGCCAAAGCCGAACCTGCCGCCGCTGATACGCAGCCCAAGGAAGAATCAAAGGACGAAGGCGAGCCGCCGATTCCCGAATCCAACACGCCGCACCAGATGGAAACCGCCGCCCGCGATCTTGTCGCCACGGTCGCACATACGCGCGATGATCCTGAAGTTCCGGAAGGAACCGAGACCGTGCGCACCACCGTGCGCGAAGCGCTGCGCGATGCGATGGCAGAGGAAATGCGCAGCGACGACCGGGTGTTCGTCATCGGTGAAGAGGTCGCGCAGTATCAGGGCGCGTACAAGGTGACACAGGGTCTGCTCGACGAGTTCGGCGACCGGCGCGTCATCGATACGCCGATCACCGAATATGGCTTTGCCGGTGTCGGCACTGGCGCCGCGATGGGCGGCCTGCGTCCGATCGTCGAGTTCATGACCTTCAACTTCGCCATGCAGGCGATCGACCACGTCATAAACTCGGCGGCAAAGACCAATTACATGTCCGGCGGGCAGATGCGCTGCCCGGTCGTGTTTCGTGGCCCTAACGGCGCGGCCGCACGCGTGGGTGCGCAGCACAGCCAGAATTATGGCCCATGGTATGCCTCGGTTCCCGGCCTCATCGTGATCGCGCCCTATTCAGCGGCTGATGCCAAGGGACTGCTGAAGGCGGCGATCCGTTCGGAAGACCCTGTGGTCTTTCTCGAGAACGAACTGCTGTACGGGCAAAGCTTCGATGTGCCCAAGCTCGACGATTATGTGCTGCCAATCGGCAAGGCGCGGGTGGTGCGCGCCGGTGGCGACGTAACGATCGTGAGCTATTCGATCGGCGTGGGCGTCGCCCTTGAAGCTGCCGGCAGGCTCGCCGAGGAAGGCGTCGAGGCGGAGGTAATCGATCTGCGTACGCTGCGGCCGCTTGATCGCGAAACGGTGTTGAAGAGCCTTGAGAAGACAAACCGGATGGTCGTCGTCGAAGAGGGCTGGCCAGTATGCTCGATCGCTTCGGAAATCATGGCCGTCGCAATGGAGGACGGTTTCGACAATCTCGACGCGCCAGTGCTCCGCGTTACGAACGAGGACGTGCCGCTGCCCTATGCCGCCAATCTCGAAAAGGCAGCGATTGTGAAGGTCGATGACGTAATCGCCGCTGCCAAGAAGGTCTGTTATCGGTAGATCAGGCGGAATAGACCCCGCAATTGGAATAGGCCGATCCGGTCAGGTTCTTCGAATTCATGATGTCCTTCGGCGGCGTCGCCATCGGCAGGCCGGTGATGGGATCCTTATCCGACACCGGCGCGCGCTGACGCACGTTGAATGCCGCTGTCGCGCGGATCGTCGTGGGGCTGAAATAATTGACCGGGATGATCGGCTGGTAGTCATAGACCACCTCGACGAACATCACGATCGTTCCCGTCGATGCTGCGATCTGGTTACCGGCAGGGCCGATCGCGGGAAGCGTGGGAAGTAGCCGGCCGTCGCCTTCCACGCCATAGGTGGACACGACATTCTTCGCACCGGCGCAGCGCTGCCACCGTATCCACTGACCGGTATTGAGCTGGTTGTTCTGCACATCGGACAGGATGATGCGCGCGTTCTGGGAAAATTTGATGGAATCCCCAACCAGCTTCGCGCCGGTCATGATCTCGTTCACATCCATTTCGTCGATGCTATCACGAACGCGACCAGCGTTGTCCGCGACAAGCATGGCGATCTGGTTGACCCGCTCGGTTGCCAGGGCCTGATGCGCCAGCTCCGCGCCGGCAAGGCCCATGGTGAGGATAACCGGTAGGCAGAGCGCAAACTCTATGAGCGCCAGCCCGCTCTCATTCCAGGCCAATGCCGGCAAGACTTGTCTCATTTTCATGGCTTACAAGCTTCCACCGGTTGGACCTGCGAAGCGTATGGCTGGTTACGCATCACGGTCATCGCAGTGATGGTCTGGCTGTCGGCCCAGCCGAGGAAGCTACCCATCGGGACAACGCGCGGATATTGCAGCGACACTTCGTAATAGACGATATCGTCCGAACCGCCGAGGCCGTCGCGACCTGTGAGTCCCGGACCGGTGGTCGGATTGCCGGGATATACATCCAGCCAGCAATCGCCGGAATCCGCCACACCATTGCCGTTCGTGTCCTTAGTCAACGATTCCGTTTTGTTGATGTGGCTGAACTGATAATAGTTCGTCTTATTGATCGTCACGACGCCGTTGTCGGAGAAGTGGCTGAGCTGGGTCTTGACCCAATCGTCGATCTGGCTGCTGGTCTTGTCGCCGACCGTCGCCTGGCGCGCCGCGCGATGCACCGTCCCCTCGACCACCGACGCGACATAGGATCGATAGCCAAAGTCGGTCAGACCCAGCAGGATCAGCATTAGCGGGGGCGCGACAAAGGCGAATTCGACGAGCGTGACGCCGCGACGATCGCGCGTGAGCCGATCAAGGAATTTGGTGGCTCGCGCGATCATTGCGTAAGCCTCAACGATCCGATGTTCTTGCCGATCTCGACGAACTTCGCTGTCAGTGCGGCCGAGTTGGAGGAGATCGATGCCTGGCTCGGCTTGCTGGCGCAGTTGGTGAGCGAGGTCGAAAGCGATGAAGCGAACGAGATCACCCAGATCGACACGCCCTTGGCTTTTGCGGCCTGGCAGGCGAGATCGAAACGTTTGGATGTATTGGTCGTTTGCCCGGCGGCGCTCTTGCTGCCCGTGACCCGCTGATCGAGATATTCGATGCCATAGGCGGAATAGACGGAAGCAGTGGGCGCGAGCAGGCCGTCGGTCATGAAGATCAGGAAACGCGCGACCGGCATGCTGTTGTAGGAATCTGGATTGTCTCCGGCAAAGATGCCTGCGTTCGAAAGCATCCGCGCCCCCCAGATCATGCCGATGTCATGATAGGTGTTTCCGTTGGGGTTCAGCGAGTTGAGATAGGTGTTCAGGTCTGCGCGCGACCAGGCTTGCAGGCGTTGCACAACGGCCGGGCAGGGACCATCCGTCAGCGTTCCGCTGGTCGCGTCCACGGTCGGGTCGGCGCTTGACGTGCTGTTACGGCGATATTCGATCGTATCCCAGATCGGCCGCCACCGTGTCTGGTCACTGTTCGGGATAAGATCGGTATTGAGATCATAAGCACCCGAAGGGACCGCTGTGGTCGTGCCGTTGATCGTCGGGACGGTATCGCGCTCCTCGATGCAGCCTTCCCAACTGCTTGCCTTGGTGGTGAAACCAGTACCTTGCTGCGCCATCTCCTGAACCGTATACTGCTTATCTGGATTGCTGGCAGGCATCGTTCCTGCGGTATTTGTCGCGATCGTGATGCTGCTGTTCAGCTTGAAATTCGAGACGTCATACCCGGCCTTTTTGTAGATCCACTTGGTAAATGCATATTGGCCCCCGAACGTGTAGGTTGTGACCACGACATTCTTCTTGCGCGTACAAGTAGCCGTAGTGGTGCCGCTGTTGGGAATGGTTGTAGATCCATTCCAAGTATTCCTATCAAAGGTCGTGCTGGTTACGTCATGCGGAGCAGAATATCCGTCATCATAATCGCCGGGTGTGCTTGGATTGAAGCCCGTGAACGACAGGTTATCGCCATATTTCCGGCAGTCTGGGCCGGTAATTGCATTTGGATAGCTTTCAGTGGTCACCGTCGGCGTGCCGGGATGCGGCGTGTAAACAGGCGTATCAAAGAGCGCTTTGCGTGACTGATAGTCCCAACTGCTCACAAGATAATTGGGATCGACCGAGCGGATCGCGGCGCCGACATTTACGGACGTGGAATAGGGCACGACACTGTAGCGCAGCCGCAGCCCCGCTGCCTCAAGCTGATCCTGCACCGGCTTCAGCTCATCGTAAAGCGCAAGCACGGCGGTGCGCAGTCCGGCGATCTTGGAATTGGGATCGTTCGCTGGCAACGAGTTATTGTTGACGTCGTCCGCCATCGATCCGGTCGTGTCCAGCACAAGCACGATATCGGTGTTCACGAAATCCTGCCGCGCGAAGCAGGTGACGCTGATCGGAATGTTCGTGTAGCCGAACATCGACATCAAAGTGGTGGGGACGGTCGTGGCAGCCGTCATTCTTACCGTTGCGTCGTCGCCATCTGCAACCTGGGGCGTGAAAGAGGCGACGCCATAGGGCGGCGCGGGCGAGCCAGCTTCGCCGGTCGGAAAATTGAATCGGAAGAATTTGAGGGCTTCCGTACGCACCGTAGCGTCGACGAGGCCGCCACTCATCGCGCGTCTGCCCGCCAGCGCACCCGCGTCACAGGCTACCTGCAGGCGCGATTGTGCCATGTAGGCGCGCGACATATCGATGCCGGAGCCAACCAGCGCTGCCAGCGGAATAATGGCGGCGGCAACGATCGCAAGAACATTGCCGGCAGTATTATGGCGAATCGCTCCAGCGAGTCGTTTCGTCGCCATAATGTTGTTCCGTAAGGAAAAGCCCATGCTAACACCGTCCCCGAACAGCCCATAAAATGCGGCTATCAAGGCTTGTTTGGCTGATAGACGGGTAACGGCGGCTGAAAGAAGGGAGTTAATGGGTCGTTTGCCAGTTGCATCTGCCGTGATTAACCTGTTTGATCTTGCCGATCCCGAACGGCGACTGGCGCTTGCCTATGCCCGTTCAGACGCGCGCGAAGACCTTCTTTCCCTATTTCTGCTGGACGAACGCCTGGGCGCGATCGTCGCCGCGACAAAGGAAGCCATGCTGGGTGAGATACGGTTGACATGGTGGCGCGACGCCGTGCGCGGGCTTGCCGATAAAGCCCCTCCCGATGAACCGCTCCTGCAGCGCTTATTTTCTGTCGTGCAGAAAGGGGCGTGTTCCGCTGATCGCCTGGCCGCGATTGCGGAAGGATGGGGAATGCTCCTCAGCGATCCGCCGGTCGATGAAGATATGCTCATTCGCCATGGGGAGGAGCGTGGGTCGGCGCTGTTTCGCGCCGCGGCCGATGTATTGGGGCGCCCTCAAGCAGATGTTGGAGCAGCCGGGTCGATATGGGCGCTGACCGACCTTGCCTTCCGCTCGAATGATGATGAGATCAGCACGCGCGCCCTGGCACTCGCGAGAAAACAGTTGTCGGCGGCCAAACGGGGGCACTGGCCCGCTTCGCTGCGGCCATTGGCGATCATGATGGCGCTGGCGCGGCTAGATTTGAAAAGTTCTTCACGCAAGCGAAGCCAGGGTGCCCCCCAACGAATAGTCAGAGCGATTTGGGCCGGACTGACAGGCCGTTGAATGCGCTCGATTTCCGCGATATTCCGTCGCCGGGGGGACGATATGATCAGGTTCATCGCAGGGGTAGTGTCGGCATTGCTGCTCGTCGCGGCAGGATTGTTTCTCTGGAAGAGCATCGCCAAAGCAGACGATCCGGTTCGTGCGCCGCCGGCCGGATCCATGCTGACCGCCCCAACTTCGCCGATCGTTCCTCCCGCTGCGCCTGATCGGACCCGCGAGGAAAAGCGGTTCGACCGGTATGACAAGGATCGCAACGACATCATGATGCGCGAAGAGTATCTCGCGCCGCGCCGCAAGGCCTGGTCAAAGCTCGATGTGAACGGCGATGGCAAGCTGAGCTTCGAGGAATGGGCCATCAAGACCGCGACGAAATTCGCAGAAGCCGATGCGGATCACTCGGGCACGCTTACACGCAAGGAGTTTGCGACGACACGCCCCGCGCCCAAACCCAAACAGCAATGCGTGTGCGCGGAGCCGGCGACGGCGAATGACGACTGATCCTGCCGGAACGGCGGGGGCACGTCTCGGGCCGCCCCCGATTCCACTTAGCTGGCGACTGCGTTTTCCAAGGGTGCGCGGCCCCGCTTGACCATCAGTTTGTTGAGTGCGTTGACATAGGCACGGGCTGACGCAACGAGCGTGTCGTAGTGCGCACCCCGGCCGCGCGTGGTGCGCCCATCTTCGGATAGCAGGACCGAGACCTCCGCCTGCGCATCCGTCCCGCCGGTGACTGCGTGGACTTCGTATCGCTCCAATATCGATTGCTGGTGCGGCACGATTTCCCGGATGGCGGCAAACAATGCGTTGACCGGGCCGTTGCCACGCGTGGTGACCGTGTGATCCACCCCGTCAACCTCGAGCGTGAGGATCGCGCGGGCCTGGCCGGTGCCGCAGTGGATCTCGACTTCCCTGACCTGAACGCGATCATGGCCGCGGAGAACCTCGTCATCGACCAGCGCAATGATGTCCTCATCGAACACTGCTTTCTTGGCATCCGCGAGCAACTTGAACCGGGCGAAGGCGTCCTGGAAGGCGTTGTCACCCAGGGTATAGCCCAGCTCTTCCAGTTTCTGGCGGAAGGCCGCGCGGCCGCTATGCTTGCCCATGACCAGGTTGGAGGTGGACAGGCCAACGCTTTCGGGCGTCATGATCTCATAGGTCGACGCGTCCTTGATCATGCCGTCCTGATGGATTCCGCTCTCGTGCGCGAAGGCGTTGGCGCCGACGATCGCCTTGTTGGGCTGGACCTGAAAGCCGGTAATGCCGGAAACCAGACGTGATGCTCTGGTGATCTCCGTGGATACGACGTTGGTGCGAACGGGTATCACATCGTGGCGAACCTTGAGCGCCATCGCGATTTCTTCCACTGCGGCGTTGCCGGCGCGTTCGCCGATGCCGTTGATTGTCGATTCCACCTGGCGCGCGCCTGACATCACTGCGGCCAGGGTGTTGGCGACGGCCAATCCCAGATCATTATGGCAGTGTGTCGAAAATACCGCCTTGCCTGCATCCGGAACGCGCGTGATGACATCCCTGAACATCGCGCCGTAGGTTTCCGGCGTCGCATAGCCCACGGTGTCGGGCAGGTTGATCGTGCGTGCGCCGGCGCGGATGGCGGTTTCAACCGCACGGCAGAGGAAATCCGGATCGGACCGCGTGGCATCTTCGGCCGACCATTCCACGTCAGGGCACAGCCGCGCCGCCAGTGAAACGGACGCCGCGATTGCTTCCAGCACCTCTGCCGGCGTTTTGTTGAGCTTTACCCGCATGTGCAGCGGCGATGTGGCAATGAAAGTGTGGATGCGCGGCGACCGGGCATGTTGGACGGCCTGCCACGCACGCTCGATATCAGCGCTGGCGGCACGCGCCAGACTAGCGACCGTGGCGCGTTCGCACTGCCGGGCTACTTCGCTGACGGCTTCGAAATCGCCAGGGCTGGCGATGGCGAAACCGGCCTCGATAATGTCGACGCCCAAAGCCTCGAGTTGCCGGGCAACCAGCAATTTTTCCTCGAGGTTCATCGAACAGCCGGGCGATTGCTCGCCATCGCGCAAGGTAGTGTCGAAGATCAATACGGTATCTGTCACGGGTCCGCTCCTCTTGGCGGGGATTTGCCTGTCTGGATTAAGTGGCCCTTAGGCGCCGTGGCCTGAAGCCGCGAATGCGGCCAAGCGAAATCGCGCGCCTAAGGGCGCGTAAGTCGAAGCAGGAGAAGGCCGCGATGCGACGTCATGCAGTGCCTTTAACCCAATGTGATTGAGAAAGTCCATCTCCAATTCCGCTCGTGGCGAACCATTGGCACATTCGCGCGTTAACGCAGGGATAGAATCAGGTTTTTTAATAGTTTAAGCACTCTTCATCGGATTTGCTCAGTAGCTGTCCACCGATATGCGTGTTGTATGGGCACCTGATCCTATGGGGGCATGGGAATGCTACAGCTCATTTATATAAGTACTGCCAGGCCTGGATTAGGATCGGGGGACTTTGAAACCCTCCTCGCGCGCAGTCGTACGCGTAACCGCGACGATGGCATCACCAGCATGGTCATCTACGATGGCAGCCGCTTCCTGCAGACGCTGGAAGGGCCAGAAGGGCACGTGGAGCGCTGTTTTGCGCGAATCGCGCTCGATCCCCGCCACAGTGGCGTAGATATAAAGTTTCTACGCACCGTCCTGGCAAAGAGCTTCGGCGACTGGGATATGCAGTTTCACCGCATCGACGATGGGCACAATGTCAGCGCCTTGATGATGATCGATGCAATGGCCGGGCGGCTCGGTGATTCCGAGATGCGAAACGCGATCCGCGGCTTTTGCGGGATCAGGCGGCGCGCGGCCGCCTGATCCCGCGCAGATTCATCAGGATGTCTGTTCGAATGCCGCGTTGATTTTCAGTTCCACCTCGTCCGGCACAAGCGGAATGCCGTAGCTGACGCCAAAGTCGCTACGCTTGATCTTGGTTTCCGCCTTGAAACCGACGTTGAGTTTCTTGTTCATCGGGCCTGGTCCTGCGCCTACGAATTCCGCTTCCAGCACGACGGGCTTGGTAATGCCCTTGATCGTCAGATTGCCGGTGATCGTCGCTTCGTGGCCCTTGACGGTCACGCCCGTGGATTTGAACGTTGCCGTGGGAAATTTGGCGGCGTCGAAGAAGTCAGCGCCCAGCAGATGCTCGTTGAGTTTCGCGCTGGTGGTGACGACCTTTCCGATCGGGATTTCAATCGAAACCTGTGATGCGGCCGGCTTGGCCGGATCGATCACCAGGGTGCCGGTCGGTTCGCCGAAAATACCGAAATAGTCGCTGAATCCGAGGTGATTGACTTCGAACAATATCTGCGTGTGGCCGCCATCCACGGCATAGGTTCCAGCCTTCACCCGGCTTGGATCATGCGCGCCCGGTGCGGTGGTCGGCATCTGGGCGATGACGGGTATGGCAACGGCGCCGGCAATAGCTGCCAGAATTGCGATCTTTCGCATCTTTAGACTCTCCATGACAAACGGGGGAAGGCCACGCTGGCCTGCCCCCGTCGTCCTGTCAAATCCTGTTTCGGAACGCAGTGTTTTCGGGTGTACCCTAGTTCCTGGCTTTGTCCACGAGCTGATTCTTGGCGATCCATGGCATCATCGCGCGCAGCTCCGAGCCGACCTTTTCAATCTGGTGCGCGGCGGCGGCCTTGCGGCTTGCCTTCAGCTCGGGCTGCCCGGCTCGGTTGTCGAGGACGAAGTCCTTCACGAACCGGCCTGACTGAATGTCAGCCAGCACGCGCTTCATCTCGGCCTTGGTCTCGTCGGTAATGATCCGCGGACCGGTTTTGATATCGCCATATTCGGCGGTGTTGGAGATCGAATAGCGCATGTTCGCGATGCCGCCCTCATAGAGCAGATCAACGATCAGCTTGGTTTCGTGGAGGCATTCGAAATAGGCCATTTCCGGAGCATAGCCCGCTTCCACCAGCGTTTCGAACCCGGCCTGGATCAGGTGGGTGATGCCGCCGCAGAGCACGGCCTGCTCGCCGAACAGATCGGTTTCGCATTCTTCCTTGAAGTTGGTCTCGATCACGCCTGATCGACCGCCGCCAATCGCACTGGCATAGGAAAGCGCTACGTCGTGCGCATTGCCGCTTGCATCCTGATGGATGGCGATCAGGCAGGGCACGCCGCCGCCGCGCTGATATTCGGAACGCACGGTGTGGCCAGGGCCCTTCGGCGCGATCATGAACACGTCGATGTCGGCCTTCGGCTCGATCAGGCCGAAATGCACGTTCAGGCCATGCGCGAAGGCAACGGCGGCACCCGGTTTCAGATTGGGCGCGAGATCGTCATTGTAGATCGCGGCCTGATGTTCGTCGGGCGCGAGGATCATGATGATGTCCGCCCAGGCGGCTGCCTCGGCGTTCGTAAGCACCTTAAAGCCCGCGTCTTCCGCTTTCCTGGCGGTGGCCGATCCCGGGCGAAGCGCGATCGCGACTTCTGTTACGCCAGAATCCCGAAGATTTTGAGCGTGGGCATGACCCTGGCTGCCATAGCCCACGATGGCGACCTTCCTGGTCTTGATGAGGCCGATGTCGGCATCCCGATCATAATAAACGCGCATTGCTGTTCTTCCTTATCTGACGTCCCTCGACTGCGCTTGGGACTAACGGTTAAATTCCAAGGACTTCGTTCGTGTCGAGCGAAGTCGAGATACGTCTCGTTTGCTAGAGCGCCTCTTTCCCTCGTGCCATTGCCGCCACGCCGGTGCGGGCAACTTCCACGAGGCCGATCTCGCGCATCAGTTCGAGAAACTTGTCGATCTTTTCGGAGCCGCCGGTCACTTCGAAAACGAAGCTGGATGTCGTCGCGTCGATGACGTGCGCGCGATAGACTTCGGCAAGCCGAAGCGCCTCGATACGATGTTCGCCCGTGCCGACGACCTTGACCAGCGCAAGCTCACGCTCGACGTGCGGGCCTAGCGCGGTGAGGTCGGTTACCTTGTGCACGGGTACCAGCCGGTCGAGCTGCGCCACCACCTGCTCGATCACGCCCGGCGTGCCGGACGTCACGATTGTGATACGGCTGACCGCCTCATCCTCCGTGATATCAGCCACCGTCAGGCTCTCGATATTGTAGCCGCGCGCAGTGAACATGCCGGCGATGCGCGCAAGCACGCCCGCTTCGTTGTCCACGGTCACGGAGAGCGTATGACGCTCCGTCGGTCCCTCTTTAATATGCATCAGACCAGGGCTTTCGCTTCGTCGTCCATCTCGCCCGACACTTCGTCGGAATGGAGCAGCATTTCGGTATGGGCGGCGCCCGACGGTATCATCGGGAAGCAGTTGGCGAGCTTGGCGACCCGGCAATCGACCATCACGGGGCCATCATAGGCGAGCATTTCAGCAATGCCGGCATCCAGCTCCTGCATGCCTTCGATACGGATGCCCTTCCATCCGAAGGCTTCGGCAAGCTGGACGAAATCGGGCAATGATTCTGAATAGCTTTCGGAATAGCGGCTCGAATAGGTCAGTTCCTGCCACTGGCGAACCATGCCCATATATTCATTGTTGAGGATGAACACCTTGACCGGCAGGCGATACTGGGTCGCCGTCGCCATTTCCTGAATGTTCATCAGGATGGATGCTTCACCCGCAATGTCGATCACCAACGCGTTCGGGTTGCCGATCTGGGCGCCGATCGCGGCCGGCAGACCATAACCCATCGTGCCGAGACCACCCGAGGTCAGCCATTTGTTCGGGCTCTCGAAGTCGAAATGCTGGGCTGCCCACATCTGGTGCTGGCCGACCTCGGTAGAGATGATCGGCTTTTTGGCATGGGTGGCTTCCCACAACCGGCGGATTGCCAGCTGCGGCATGATCTCCGTCTTCGATTCCGGATAGGACAGGGACTTCCTGGCGCGCCATTGGTCGATCCTGGCAAACCAGTCATCCATCCTGGCGGGTGGATAGGCGCGCGCCTTCCACAGCTTCACCATGTCTTCCATCACGCGCCCGACGTCACCGATGACCGGAAGATCGACCCGCACGACCTTGTTGATCGACGAACGATCGATATCGACGTGGATCTTCTTTGAATTGGGCGAAAAGGCATCCAGTCGGCCGGTAATGCGATCATCGAAGCGCGCGCCGAGACAAACGATCAGATCCGCCTCGTTCATCGCGAGATTGGCTTCATATGTGCCATGCATGCCGAGCATGCCCAGCCATTGCGGCGAGGAGGCCGGATAAGCGCCCAGACCCATCAATGTGGACGTGACAGGCGCGCCGGTGATGCGGGCAAGCTCACGTAGAATCTGGCTCGCCCCGGGACCGGAATTGATGATGCCGCCTCCGGTGTACAGGATCGGCCGGCTGGCGGCGGCCAGCATGTCGACGGCCTGCGCGATAAGCGCGGACTCCGCCTTTATCTGGGGCTTGTACCCTTTGTGGCTGATCGGCCCCGGTTTCTTGTACGCCGCCGTCGCAACCTGCACGTTTTTCGGCAGATCGATCAGCACGGGTCCAGGCCGTCCGGATGTGGCGATATGAAACGCCTCATGCACGATATCGCCGAGCTTTGCCGGATCTTTCACCAGATAATTATGCTTCGTACAGTGGCGCGTGATGCCGATTGTATCGGCTTCCTGGAACGCGTCCGATCCGATCAGCTGGGTCGCGACCTGGCCGGTGATGATGACCATCGGGATCGAGTCCATCAGGGCGTCCGTAATGCCGGTGACGGCATTGGTCGCGCCGGGGCCCGATGTGACAAGGACGACGCCCGGCTTGCCGGTTGAGCGCGCATAGCCTTCGGCGGCGTGGGCTGCGCCGCCTTCCTGACGAACGAGGATATGGCGGATGCGCTTTTGCTGGAAGAGAGCGTCATAAATGGGTAGGACCGCACCGCCCGGATAGCCGAACACGACCTCGACACCGAGATCGCACAAGGCCTCGATCAGGATGTCCGCGCCGGATTTTTCGGTAACCATTGCACTCTCTTTCTTGAAACCGGCAGCCGCCTAGACGAGTTTGTTGCGGCTGCACAGGGGGCGCTCCCTATAAGTAACAAACTTATGTGTCAACACTATCTATAGTAATTTTATTACTAATTTATTCAATATTTCATCATCTAATGTCTCTTCATGCCGGGTCCAGTCTCCAGGTGGCTGGCGCGAGAACCAGGTATATTGCCGCTTCGCATATTGGCGCGTGGCAGCGGCAGCGGCGTCCTTCATGGCGTCCCACGATATTTCGCCGGCGAGCCATGCACCGATTTCACGCACGCCTATCGCCCGCATTACCGGCAAGGCGGGATCAAGCGCCCGCGAAAGCAAAGTCTCGACTTCAGCGATGGCCCCCTGTTCGAGCATCTGCGCGAACCGCGTATCGGCACGCGCGTAGAGCCACTCGCGGGGCGGCAGAAGGATGAGTGGCTTCAATGCGATCGAATCGGCAATGCCCCCTTCTTTCCGTCTTTGCCATTCGTTCAGCGATATGCCGGTTGCGCGAACCACCTCCAGCGCACGGGCGATGCGGGTCGTATCGCCAGGCCGCAACTTCGCCGCGGAAACCGGATCGAGTGTCTGTAGTGCGGCGTAGCTTTCCTGAACGGACAGATTGCGGACTTCCGTGCGGATTGTCGGGTCGATCGCAGGTACAGGGGCAATGCCGTCAAGCAACGTCCTGATATAGAGCCCGGTCCCTCCGACAAGGATCGGCAGGCTTCCCTTGTCATGCGCTTGGGCGATCGATGCCTTGGCCATCAATGCCCATTCGGCCGCGGAGCAGGGTTTTGCACCATCGACCGTCCCGAACAACCTGTGTGGTGCACGCGATTCTTCGTCGGAGGCAGGTCGGGCGGAAAGCACGGAAAGATCGCGGTAAAGCTGTGATGCGTCAGCGTTAATGATCGTACCGCCCGCCTGCTCGGCAAGGTGCAGCGCCAATGCCGACTTGCCGCTGGCCGTTGGCCCCGCAATAAGCGCGAGCGGCGGTCGTTCACCAGATCCGAGGGAGTATGTCTTGTTCATTGCCACGCTGATAGCAGCCCAGGAACTCGATAGGCGAGGCCTGGAACGGGCCAGGGAGACGCTCAGCGCAGCCGGCGCGTCGGTTCTTGGCGATTCGTGGATCGATGAAGGCAAAGCAGCGGACATCGGGTTCACGGGTGACCCGGCGAAAGCGCGCGCTGCCCTGGAGGGTTTGCTGACTGCCACGGACGTCGTCGTTCAGCGGGAGGCAGGCAGGGCGAAGCGGCTGCTTGTCGCCGACATGGATTCGACGATGATCACTATCGAATGCATCGACGAGCTCGCCGACTACGCAGGGATCAAGCCGCAGATTGCCCAGATCACCGAGCGCGCGATGCGGGGCGAGCTTGATTTCGAGGGTGCGCTCGATGCGCGCGTGCTGCTGCTGAAGGGCCTTGATGCAGGCGTGATCGATCGCTGTTATCTCGAACGCGTCCGGATCATGCCGGGTGCACGCGCGCTGGTGCAGACGATGCGGGCGAATGGCGCGCGTTGTGTTCTCGTATCAGGCGGTTTCACGGTTTTCGCTGATCGCGTCGCCAAGGAAATAGGCTTCGATCGCGCACTGTCCAACACGCTCAACATCGCGGACGGCATGCTGGCCGGTACGGTGGTGCGCCCGATCGTGGGCGCCGCCGCCAAGCGCGAGACGCTTATGGATGAGGCGAAAGGGCTGGGGATCGGGCTGGAAGAGGTGCTGGCGGTCGGCGATGGCGCGAACGACATACCGATGATCGAACTCGCGGGTCTTGGCGTCGCCTATCACGCCAAGCCAAAGACTGCAGCGGCAGCCGGCGCGCGGATCGACCATAGCGACCTGACGGCGCTGTTATATGCGCAAGGCTATCCCGGAAAAACCTGGGTCGATTGAGGCTAACTGCTGCGGCGGGCCAGTTCGCGCGCTTCGAGCAAGTCCCACAAACCGCGGTGCTGAACGAATATCTGCTGCGCGCCGAAAGCGATCGCCCGTTCGATGCCCATGGTAATCGCGGCAGCATCAGCAGCCCGGAGGGTTTCCTCGACCGTAGGTACGAGCAGCACGGGCGGTTCGATTCCAAAGCGGCGTGCCGCGGTGTCGATCAGGCTGCGCATCGCGCGCCAGTCGAGCGCCTTGGCCATGGTCGCGCCCAACACGCAGCCAAGGCGATCAGACTTTGCGAGCATTTCTACGGCGTGGCGCTGCCCCATCGCGGCTGCTTCGCTTTGCGCCTGACCCGGCGTACTGGGTTGCGGTCCGGCGGCGACCACGACGCGCGTGATATATGTCCGTTCACGGGCGAAGCCGTCGACGGATGCAGCGATCCAATCGGCGATTTCGGGATGAACATTCTTCTCGGCCAGCATGTCGCTCAATCCCGGATGACGTCCGTAGAGCGCGCTCAAATGATGCACTGTATCCGTCAGTGCGCGCGCGACTTCCATTCCATTACCGCGATCATGTTCGGTAACGAACGGATGGCCTGCGCTGCCATCGGCAAGCAACAGCGCCGAGAGCAGGTTCGAAACCCCGCTTGCCTTTGCTGATCCTGCTGCACTCGATGTCATGATACCTCCGATTCGGAATGTTCCGCGCGACGAACATTCCATCAGGAGATATATCAAACCACGTAAAATTGAGGTTTACGCGGCGTTAGGGAAAAGGTGATGCCTGTTAAGGCGTGTTCACATTGCGGTCCCAATCCGGGACAATAAGGTTAACCGATCTTAACGACTCTAGCGAGACCCACTATGGGATGAACGTCCCAAGCCGGTCTTCGTCCGTATAGACGTCGAAGCGCGTCAACGTAGCCGGGCCGAAAGCATTGGTGAGGGCGGCATCGGTTGCATCGCGGCCCCGCGCCATGAGGATACGGCCCCGGCGCGGCCGGTTGTGCCGTGCATCGAAAATATACCATCGGCCATCCAGATAGGCTTCGAACCACGCCGAAAAGTCCATGTCGCCGACAAGTGCCGGCAGATCCATATCGCCCATATAGCCTGTGCAATACCGAGCAGGGATGTTCATACAGCGGCACAAGGCGATCGCAAGATGCGCATAGTCGCGACAGACGCCGACCTGTTCCTGATACGCGTCCCATGCCGTTTTGGTGGGGCGGGCGCTCATATAATCGAAGCGGATACGCTCGTGGACATAACCGACGATCGACTGAACCATGGCCCAGCCGGGCGCTCCGCCGCCAAACAGCGACCACGCGATTTCCGATAGCCGGTCCGTCTCGCAGTAGCGGCTTCCCAGCAGATAGATCAGAACATCGTCGGGCAAATGCTCAAGCGGGACCTGCCCCGCATCGGGTACGACCAGATCGGGCTCGAATGGATCTTCGATCACGAAGCCGCAACTGATCGTGATGCCACCATTCGGTATCGTCAGCCGAGTGCATATATTTCCGAAAGAATCGATGTAATCGTAAAGCGGTACGTCGGGCTGGGTGAATATCCGCTGGGCGGTTCGCAGATCCTTGTTGCGCGACGCATGGACGCTCAGATTTGCGAGCATCGGCACACGCTGCTGGGTAACGAAACTGATATCATAGCCGGCGCGGATCAGCATGGCTTACCTTTTCCGTTCGAGGAGGTCTTGATGTGAGTGCCGTCAATTTGGAGGCGGCCAAAACCGCTATATTTAGCTGCCTACGGGGTATGCGGGCGAAATGACAGCGTAATGCGAGAGCGCTTTAATCCCGGTATCCGATGTGTCAGGCTTGGGGCCATGGGAAAATCTCCGCTCCAGATGCTGATGATGGCTATGGTGATGTCCGCTCCGGCCTCAGCCATGGCGCAAACCGCATCACTCGTCCCTACCCCTCCGGAGATCATCGCAAGAGCGCCGGCTGGGGCCTGGCGCGCGATCGCGCCCGAGAATCTCGTAGTTATGGAGCTCGGCAACGGGAAGCGCATCGTCATCGAACTGGCGCCGGATTTTGCTCCGGTCCACGTCGCCAATATCCGGACTTTGATCCGCGGCGGGTGGTTCGATCGTAACGCGATCATTCGCGTGCAGGACAATTATGTGGTCCAATGGGGCGGTGCAGATCCGAAACGGTCGATACCCAAGGGCGTGGTCGATCGCCCGCCCCCAGAATATGAGCGGCCGCTCGCAGGATTGAAGATCAGCCCGTCAAAGGCGCGGGACGCTTATGCGTCGACGACCGGCTTTGCGGACGGCTGGCCGATGGCAAGCGATGGCCGCGCGGCCTGGCTGACGCATTGCTATGCCATGGTGGGCGTCGGGCGCGATCTGCCGCCAGATACGGGAAATGGGGCGGAGCTTTACACGGTAATCGGGCATGCACCCCGCCATCTCGATCGCAATATCGCGCTGGTCGGTCGGATCGTTGACGGTATGGACGTATTGTCAGCTCTGCCGCGCGGCACGGGCGAGATCGGCTTTTATACGGATGCCGAACAGAATGTCCCGATTGCGCGTACCCGTCTGGCAGCAGATTGGCCGGGAAGGGACCAACCTCATTATCAGGTGATGCGAACAGACGCCGCCCATTTTGCGGAATATGCGGATGCGCGGGCGAATCGGCGCGACGACTTCTTTATCCGGCCGGCGGGCGGCGCTGATGTCTGCAATGTGCCGGTGCCCACGCGCAAAGCACCATAAGGCTTTTTACTTGCCTGCGGTGCCGTCGAGCGCGGCAGCTGCCTGCTGAAGGCCGTTGTCGGCAACGGCATTGCCGTCGTCGTCCGGCGACCCGGCGACCTGATAGGCGGTCAGCAGGATACCTGCCGACCAGACCAGGGCCATCCAGCGACTTTTGAATATGGTGCTGTGTTTCATGGGGATCATGGCAGCGCTTATGGCAGCATGAGGTTTCGGATTGTTAAACACGGGCCTGCTTTGCGCGGTTTTGAATATCTATCCGATGGCAGCAAGCCCGACACCAAAGGCAAACGCCCGGACCGTTTCCGATCCGGGCGCACTGCGTGACGAATGCTCGTCAGCCCCCTAACTCACGTCTACAATCTCTGTCGCAGCCCCCCCCTTTTAAGGTACTGCTGGAGACTAACACTCCCCGAACCATGGCCGCTTTGTCTGCCTATGTTCCGTGAGATCATGGGTATGAAATGCACGATGTTTTGTCACGGAGTTTAACACATGTGAACGCCGAATGGGCGACACCTGTGTTTTCCGCGCAACAGGGTAGGGGGCGGTCCTCTGTTGCCCCAGGCGCCCGCCCGCCTTAGAGCATGCGCCATTCGCTATCCTTCCAGGCTAATTGATCAATGCGTCTTTCCCGTTACTTCCTTCCCGTCACCAAAGAATCACCCGCCGATGCCCAGATCGTCAGTCACAAACTGATGCTGCGCGCAGGGCTGGTCCGCCAGACGGCGGCCGGCATCTATGCTTGGTTGCCGATCGGTCATCGCGTGTTGCGCAAGATCGAACAGATCGTGCGGGAGGAACAGGACCGGGCGGGCGCGATTGAACTGCTGATGCCAACCATCCAGTCAGCCGATCTGTGGCGTCAGTCGGGGCGTTATGAAGATTATGGCGCGGAAATGTTGCGTATCAAGGATCGCCATGACCGCGACATGCTGTTCGGGCCGACGGCCGAGGAGGTTATCACCTGGCTGTTCAAGGACGGCGCGCGCAGCTATCGCGATCTTCCCCGGACACTCTACAATATCCAGTGGAAATTTCGCGACGAGGTCCGTCCTCGCTTCGGCGTGATGCGCGGCCGCGAATTCCTGATGAAGGATGCCTACTCTTTCGACATCGACGAAGCGGGGGCTCGGCATAGCTACAACCGCATGTTCGTCGCCTATCTGCGCACCTACAAACGACTGGGCCTGCAGGCGATCCCGATGCAGGCGGACACGGGGCCGATCGGTGGCGATCTCTCGCATGAATTCATCGTGCTCGCGCCCACGGGTGAGAGCGAGGTGTTTTACCATCGTAATTGGGAAAACTCCCGCGACTACGATGTGGACGACGAAAACCCTGCGGAACTGCAGGCATTCGTCTCCGGCCTGACCGCTGATTATGCCGCAACGGATGAAAAGCGCGATCCTGCCCGGGAAGCCGAGGCCGGCGAAGCCTTGCTGACCAAGCGGGGTATCGAGGTTGGCCATATCTTCTACTTCGGCACCAAATATACCAAGGCGATGGGGCTCACGGTACAGGGGCCGGACGGCAATGGCATCCACCCCGAATGCGGAAGCTACGGCATCGGAGTATCGCGTCTGATGGGTGCGATCATCGAAGCCAGCCATGACGATGCCGGGATTATCTGGCCGGAGTCCGTGGCGCCGTTCAAGGTCGGCCTGATCAACATGCGTGCCGACGATGCGGCCTGCAAGGTCGCCTCGGACGATTTGTATGCGAAGCTGGAAGCTGCTGGCGTTGAGGCATTGTACGATGATCGCGATGAGCGGGGCGGCGCGAAATTCGCGACCATGGATTTGATAGGGCTGCCCTGGCAGATCGTGATCGGGCCGAAGGGGCTGGAGCGGGGCATCGTCGAACTCAAGCACCGGGCGACCGGTGAAAAGCAGGAGCTTTCGATCGATAGCGTGCTGGCGAGGATGGCGGGTTGAGTGCAGCAATGCGTTTCCTTTCCCTTGAAAGGGAGGGGCTCAGGGGTGGGTGTGCGCGTCTGCGCGCCAAGAGATCCTGCTGCGCTTCCCGATTGCCATCGCCTCAGGGGCGTCGAGCCCCTTCGACGCTACTCCACCCCTACACCCCTTCCCAAATGGGGAGAGGAATGTTGGGGGCCGTTTTCCCATGATCCTGACCCGCTACGAATGGATGATCGCCAAGCGCTATCTCTGGCCCGGCAAAGGCGAGGGCATCATCGCGCTGGTCGCGGGGTTCAGTCTGGCCGGGGTGATGATCGGGGTCGCCGCGCTGATCATCGTCATGTCCGTGATGAACGGGTTTCGGGCCGAACTTTTCGACAAGATCGTAGGACTGAATGGGCATGCCGTGGTGCAAGGCTATGGCGGACGTCTGGATAACTGGCGGGCCATTGCCGAGATGGCGCGCAAGACGCCGGGTGTCGTTTCCGCAACGCCCTTGATCGAGCAGCCATTGATGGCAAGCTATGACGGACGCGTGGAAGGCGTTCTCGTGCGCGGCATGCGGATGCAGGATATTCGCGGAATTTCTACCATCCGTGACAATGTGGTGGCGGGAAAACTGGCCGATGTCACGCCGGGGTCGAACAACGTCGCCATCGGTGCGCGTCTTGCCGAGGCATTGGGTGCACAGATCGGCAGCCAGATCAGCCTGATCTCCCCGCAGGGCCAGACCACGCCGTTCGGCACGGTTCCGAGGATCGTCAGCTACAATGTCGCGGCGATCTTCGAGGTCGGTGTCTATGATTATGACAAGGCTTTTGTGGTCATGCCGATCACGGATGCGCAGACTCTGCTGATGCTGGACGACGCAGTGGGCATGGTGGAGGTCAAGACGGTCGATCCCGACCATGTCGGAGAGATACTTGCGCCGATCGCGGCCAGGACAAAGCAAAAGGCGGTCGTCACTGACTGGAAGCAGATGAATGCCAGTCTGTTCGAAGCGCTTGCCGTCGAACGCGTGGCGATGTTCGTCGTGCTGTCGCTGATCATAGTGGTGGCCGTGTTCAATATCCTGTCGTCGCTGATCATGCTGGTACGCGCGAAAACGCGGGACATCGCGATACTGCGCACGATGGGAGCGTCGCGATCCGGCATGATGAAGATCTTCATGACTGTAGGCGTCTCGATCGGTACGATCGGAACGCTGGCGGGGCTGGTGCTTGGCGCGGTTTTCCTGTTTTTCCGGCAGGACGTGGTAAACGTGATCCAGTTGATCACTGGCCAGAACCTGTGGGATCCCCAAATCCGCTTTCTAACGGAGCTTCCGTCCAAGACGGACCCGTTTGAAGTGGTTGCGATCGTCGTCCTTGCGATTGGCTCGGCATTTCTCTTTACGCTCTATCCTGCGTGGAAAGCGGCGAGCACCGACCCGGTTCAGGTGTTGCGCTATGAGTGATGATCGCGCGACGGCTGACGTTCTCGCCGTAAAGCACCTCCAACGCAGTTTCACCCAGGGCGGCGAGACGATCGACGTGCTCCGCGGTGTTGATCTCGGGGTAGCGCCGGGCGAGATCGTCGCGCTGCTCGGTCCTTCGGGTTCGGGCAAATCCACCATGCTGCAAGCGGTTGGGTTACTTGAAGGGGGATTTGAAGGCTCCATCCTCATCGCCGGCGAGGAAGCGTCCAAACTGGACAACGAAGGGCGAACCCGCGTCCGACGTGACATGCTGGGCTTCGTCTATCAGTTCCACCACCTTCTTCCCGACTTTACCGCTGCGGAAAACGTGATGTTGCCGCTCCTGATTCGCGATATGGAGCAAATGGCGGCCAAGACGCGCGCCCAGTCCTTGTTGACGACGCTTGGCCTAGGGCATCGTCTGACACACCGTCCCAGCCAGCTTTCCGGTGGAGAACAGCAGCGCGTCGCGGTTGCTCGCGCGCTGGCAAATCGTCCGGCGCTGGTACTGGCCGATGAGCCGACCGGCAATCTTGATGAGGCTACGGCCGATATCGTGCTCGCCGAGTTTGTACGTATGGTGCGGGAAGAAGGTTCGGCGGCGCTGGTTGCTACGCACAACGAGAGGTTGGCCAAGAAGATGGATCGCGTCGTGCGCTTGCACGATGGTCACCTGGAATAGCCTAGTTGACCATCGCCACGAGTTTGTCAGGGCCAATGGCCGCGACTGCGGCTTTCAAATCGTTGATGCTGGCCACTTTGCCTTCGGCCTTGACCATGAACCGGTTAGCGATCGTAGTGCTGTAACTCCCATCGCCATCTGAGGAATCCCATTCTTCAGTGACAATCCGGCCATCCACGGTTTCCGTTTTCTCGTAACCGGTCGCCGTTTGCCTGTTCGACTGAACATTCATCGCAGCGCCCATGGCGGTGAGCGCTCCAACGGCCGCCATGTCAGTCACCTCGATATCAAAATGATTTTCGCCCGACTCATATTTCGCTTCGGCCCGCGAGCCGCCTACGCCTCCGGCGCCCATGGACTGGCTTTCCACTTCTGTGCGGTGATAATTTCCGACCGTTTCCGGAAGCAGCGCCTGTAGCGCGGATGGCGCAACGGCAACGCTGGTCCCGTTGGCTGCCGCCGCCTCCATTTTCTTGGCCGTCGCTTCCATCTGCTTCGAAGCGGCTTCCATCTTGCCAAGGTCGACCGATCCAATCCCAGGAACATTCATCTTGCCTGAAATTTCGCTCATATTTGGCGTCACGGAGCTGCCGAAGAGGCCTGCGATAGGCGTTGACAGGGCACCCAGCACGAAGAAAATCACGATGGCCGCGAGTACGGTGACGATAGTATAGCTCATCGCCTTATCGTCCGGCGCTTTCATCAGGACGGGCAAGCCTAGATAGAGCAGGTACAAGCCATAAAGTCCGAGGATGCTCAACACGCTCAGTTGCGGGATGATTGCGAAAATGCCGGCAACCCACATCGCGGTTCCAGAGTAAGCGGCGACCTTGAAAGCCTGAACATTGTTCTTGATGCCGCCAAACGTTGGAGCCAGCCAATCTATGATCAGCGCCAGCACGAACACGCCGACCAGCGCCAGTATATATTGAATGATCGCCATGCTGATCGCTGAACCAATCGATGGCCGCCAGGTCACGCCGAAGAAGGAATAGCCGAAGGCAACCGATCCGATCAGATGCGCCAGCGCAGGGATAGCAGCCAGAATCATCACATAGGATGTAAAAAGCCCACTAACCGTAACCGGCTCTGCGTCTATCTTTGGCCATTCTTCCCTAGGCTTGAGTAGGATCGCCTTGACGCGCTCCACCAGTGAAGTTGGCGTGGAAATGGGATTGCCAAGATTCATCGCGTGCTTCCCCCCTATCGTTATCGAATTCGACGAATGGAACACGATCTGCGACCAATTACAACGTTTCTCGCATCGCGTCGCCGTGTGCGAGATAGCGGTGGATAAGTTCAGCTAGGGTTTGCCAAATGGTCTTTCCTGCCTAGATTGGGTCATGCCAAAAGCCCCGTTCGTTCCGTTACGCATCTTTTCAGCCTATACGATGCTGGAAGGCGCGATCGAGCCCAAGGACATCGCGAAATTTGCGAGAAAGCGCGGCTTTCCAGCGGCAGGACTTGCCGATCGTAATGGACTTTACGCGGCAATGGCATTTTCGGACGCGGCCAAGAAGGAAGGCGTGCAGCCGCTGATCGGGACCATGTTGTGCGTCGCGCGGCCGGGAACCGAGCAACTCATGCTCGATTGGCTGGTGCTCTATGCACAGGACGAACGCGGATATGATAATCTCTGCGCGCTTGTATCCGCCGCCCATCTCGATCGGCCCGTCCATGAAGAAGCGCATGTGCCGATGGATTTCCTGGCCGGACGAACGGAGGGGCTGATTGCACTTACCGCCGGGCGGGAAGGCGCCCTGGTGAAACTGCTTGCAGATGAGCAGGATATTGCCGCAGGTGCGTATGTCGATCGGTTGCAGGCTCTTTTTCCGGAGCGTCTGTACGTCGAACTGGTGCGTCGTGAAGACGATGTCGAGCAACGCGCGGAAGCGGCGCTGATCGACCTCGCCTATGCGAGAGACCTGCCGCTCGTCGGCACCAATCCCACCTGTTTTGCGGAAGCGGACTTTCATGCCGCGCATGACGTCATGCTCTGCATCGCCAGCTCGTCCTATGTCGAAAGCGAGGATCGTGCTCATTCGTCGCCGCATGCCTGGATGAAACCGGCAGAGGACATGATCCGGTTGTTTGAGGATGTGCCCGAAGCAATCGCCAATACGCTGGTCGTCGCACAACGCTGCGCAGTGATGGCGCCATACAGAAAGCCGATTCTGCCCAGCCTGGCTGGAGACCCGGGAGCAGAGGCCGAAGCGCTGCGGCGAGATGCGCGTGCCGGTCTCGAAGCACGCCTCGCCAAGTATCCTGCTGCCGCTGCGGCCGAAGACTCCGAACACTATGCTGATTACTTCGCCCGGCTGGATTTCGAGCTTGATGTCATTATCAACATGGGATTCGCGGGCTATTTTCTTATTGTCGCCGATTTCATCAAATGGGCAAAGGAGCAGGATATTCCCGTCGGGCCGGGACGTGGTTCCGGCGCGGGTTCAGTGGTGGCGTGGTCGCTGACGATAACCGATCTCGATCCTTTGCGCCTGGGGCTGCTGTTCGAACGCTTCCTGAATCCTGAGCGTGTCTCGATGCCGGATTTCGACATCGATTTTTGCGAAACGCGGCGCGGCGAAGTGATTCGCTATGTTCAACAGAAATACGGGCGTGATCAGGTGGCGCAGATCATAACCTTTGGTAAGCTGAAGGCCCGCGCCGTCCTCAAGGATACCGGCCGCGTTCTCCAGATGAGCTATGGGCAGGTGGACAGGCTGGCAAAGCTCGTTCCCAATCATCCAACCGACCCCTGGACGCTGGAGCGCGCGATCAACGGCGTTTCGGAAATCGCCGCAGAATACAAGAACGACAAGGATGTCAGGCGGCTGCTCGATCTGGCGATGAAGCTGGAAGGATTGCCAAGGCACAGTTCCACCCACGCGGCCGGCGTGGTGATCGGCGATCGGCGACTGGATGAACTTGTGCCTCTCTATCGCGATCCGCGCTCGGATATGCCGGTTACCCAGTTCGACATGAAATATGTCGAGGGTGCCGGGCTCGTGAAGTTCGATTTCCTTGGCCTGAAGACGTTGTCCGTCCTCCAGAAGGCAGTGGCGATGCTCAAGGACCGGGGGATCGAAGCCGATCTCGACAGTTTGTCATGGGACGATCCCGAGGTATTCGCGTTGCTGCAGAAGGGCGACACGGTAGGCGTTTTCCAGCTTGAATCGGAAGGGATGCGTCGGACGCTGGCTGCCGTGCGCCCGACGAACTTCGAAGACATCATTGCGCTCGTCTCGCTCTATCGGCCGGGGCCGATGGATAATATTCCCATGTTTGGCGCTCGGAAGAACGGCCGCGAACCCATTGAATATCCCCATGCATTGCTCGAGCCCATTCTCAAGGAAACCTACGGGATCTTTGTTTATCAGGAGCAAGTGATGCAGGCCGCGCAGGTGCTGGCCGGCTATTCACTTGGCCAGGCAGACCTGCTGCGCCGTGCAATGGGCAAGAAAATCAAAGCGGAAATGGACGCCCAGCGCGCCGGCTTTGTGGCCGGCTGCGCCAGCGTCAACGCTATCGCGGAGGGCAAGGCCAATGAACTGTTCGACTTGATCGACAAGTTTGCGGGTTACGGCTTTAACAAGAGTCATGCCGCTGCGTACGCCTTGGTGGCCTATCAGACGGCATGGATGAAAGCGCATCACAAGCCCGAATTTTATGCAGCGTCGATGTGTTACGACATGACGACCACCGATAAGCTGGCGATTTTCGTTGATGATATGCGACGCATGGGTGTGCCCTGTTTGCCGCCCTGCATAAATGCGAGCCATGCTGAATTTACGGTCGAAGCGGTTGGCGTCCGCTATGCGCTTGGCGCACTCAAAAGCGTCGGCGAGAAAGCCATGGAGCAACTTTGCGAGGAGCGGGCCACTGGCGGCGCTTTCAAGGACCTTGATAACTTTGCGGCCAGGGTTGATCCGCGCGTTCTCAATCGACGACAACTCGAAAGCTTGACGGCGGGTGGCGCTTTCGACGGAATAACGTCGGAGCGCTCTTCCGTTTTTGCCGCCGCGGAAACGATCCTTGCCCACGCGGCGAGTGCCCATCAGTCGCGGACCAGCGGGCAGGGTGGCCTTTTCGGTGAAGGTGAAAACGTCTCTGGCAAAATCCGTTTGCCGCGCACGGAAAACTGGAGCCTCGCGGAACGGATGGCGGCAGAAAAGGAAGCGTTCGGCTTTTACTTCTCGGCGCATCCGACGGACCGTTATCGCCACCTTGCATCGGCGAATGGCGCGCGGACTTTTTCGGAACTCTCTTCGCTTCCGGCGAGCGCAGACGGCGGACGGTCGGGCGCGGTCATGGCGGTTCTCGTGGAAGACGCGCGCTGGCGGACGTCAGCACGCGGCCGTCGTTATCTCCTGACGGGATGCTCCGACTCTTCCGGGCAATTCATCGCAAGCTGTTTCGACGATGCGGTTTCCGAAGAAATCGAAGCTGCAGCGAAGGCCGGCGATTGCTTGCTGTTGACCGTGGAGCTGGATCGTCGACCAGGCGAGGAAACGCCGCGCGTCACTATCCGCCGCGTTCAGCCGCTGGATGCGTTGTCCAACAACAGCCGGTTGCGGCTGGAGGTCGAAACGGACGATCCAATGGCTATTCCTGCGCTCGCCGCCTTGGTGGAAGGGGAGCGCGGTGGACGTGGGGAACTCGTCCTCAATGCCTTGCTGCCCGCCGGGGGGCGAGCAAAGGTGCGTCTGGGCCGCGATCTCTTGCTCGACGCCGAGCTGGCGGCGCGAATCGAGCGATTGCCAGGCGTCACCGCCGTTCGTCTCATGACAGCCGAGCAGCCACGACTGGCGCTGGTATCATAGCGGAGAATGCCGCTTGTTCGGCGACGCCTGGTTATCGCGACGGCGCGCTTTTTACGCGGTCTTCAAGAATTCTCGAATCGAGGGCGCCAGGTCCGGGCGTTCCAGGGCCAAAGCGATATTTGCCTGAATAAAGCCCGCTTTATCACCGCAATCGTGGCGGACACCTTCAAATGTCTGGGCATGAAAAGGCTGATTTCCGATGAGTCGTGCGAGCGCATCGGTAAGCTGGATCTCGTTTCCGGCGCCGCGCGTGCCCTCTGACAGGAGAGCGAAGATTTCCGGTTGAATGATGTAGCGCCCAACGGCCGCGAGTCGCGAGGGTGCGCTTCCGGGCTTGGGCTTTTCCACAAAACCCTTCACTTCGGTAACGGCGCCTGCGCTGATGCCAGGATCGACGATGCCGTAACGCTGGGTATGATCCTCGGGCACTTCCATTACGGCAATGACGTTTCCGCCATGCTTGTCATGGGTTTCAGCCATTTGCTGAAGGCAAGGACGTACGGGATTCCAGAGCAGTTCGTCCGCCAGGAGGACGGCGAACGGCTCGTCGCCAATCAAATCACGGGCACACCAGACGGCGTGGCCGAGTCCCAACGGCTCCTGCTGACGGACGTAAGCTACGTTGCCGGGCGCAAGGCGGCTGCCGTCAAGTGTGGCAAGCAGGTCGTGCTTGGAACGTTCGGTAAGCGTCGCTTCAAGCTCGAAGGCGATGTCGAAATGATCTTCAATCGCCCCTTTGCCGCGACCCGTCACAAATATCATCTGTTCGATGCCGGCTGCGCGGGCTTCTTCAATCGCATATTGAATCAAGGGCTTGTCCACAACCGGAAGCATTTCTTTAGGCACAGCCTTTGTGGCGGGCAAAAAGCGGGTGCCCAGACCTGCGACTGGAAAGATGGCTTTGCGGACTCTACTCATTGAACTCTACCCTTTTATGCTGCACTGCAAACCGAACAACGGTTTACCGGTTCATGCTCTCTGGTCAATCCGCCAAAGGCGTTGGCAAGAACGCTTTTTACGGCGCGACGGATTAACCATAACCCCTAATTTTCCGAGTGTTTTCAATGCATGCCATTAACCTTTGCGTGTCCCGAATTGTGACACCAACGCGTCGAATTTTGCGACGAACCTGCGTAATTTGCGCTTGCATATAGTTTAGGGAATGATAATTTCGCTTTGCACAATTTGCGCTGATCGACGTTGCGTTAACTTTACAGGGGTAAAACCAATGAGCATGGTTAAGAATTTTAAGAATGTAGCGCTCGCTGCGGCGCTCGTTGCTGGTACGGCGCTTGGCGCTTCGGGCGCGATGGCTGCTCACGTCATTGACAATCAAATTGATCCGTCAACCGGTGGTGGCAGCTATGGTGCTACGTTCACGTCGAGTGAGGCAAGCTTCACGGATGTGTTTTCGTTCTATTTTGGTCCTGGTGGCGCTTCCTCGACGGTAACATCTTCGGTTGTTAGCAAGTCGGAAGTGAATTTCACTTCGATTTTCCTTGATGGTTTCGCGTTCTCGAAGCTCGCTGGCGGCGTTGGCAAGAATGATCTTTGGAATCTGGATCCTGTGACGCTGACTTCTGGTTGGCACACCATTACCCTCAAGGGTTCCGCTGTTGCTTCTGCTAGCAAGAATGCATTCTATGATGGTAACATCACGCTCGACGCAGTTCCCGAGCCTGCGACCTGGGGCATGATGCTCGTTGGTTTTGGCCTGGTTGGCGCCGGCATGCGTTCGCGCAAGCGTTCGATGGTTCTGGCATAAGCCTACCAAGCTATACCTTTAAAGGGGGCCGCGGCGAAATCGCCGCGGCCCTTTTTTATTTTCGGCATGTGATTCCTATTCTTGCCAAGTCGTCCTTCTCGCCGGAAGAATCTTCTGCGCAGTGGTTGTCGCAGTCTTCCTGCACACCGCCCGACCTTGACAGATCTACTGTTTAGAAACGGAGCCTGTTTCGGCTTTGTGCGTATTGTTCCAAGAACTTTGATATTCGCGACGCGGCGGGTTCAACCTTTTCGATACCGCCAATGCCCTGTCCCGCACCCCAGATATCGCGCCAGGCTCTGATCTTCGCATTTCCGAAATCCATGGCCATAGGATCACCATCAGGCAGATGGTCGGGATCAAGGCCGGATTCCAAAATGGAACTCCGCAGATAGTTGCCTTGAACACCCGTGAAATAGGAACTGTAGACGATGTCCGCCGCTCCTCCCCCTACAATCGCGTGCTTATACGCCTCGCTCGCATGTGCTTCATGGGTCGCGATGAAGGCCGATCCGATATAGGCCAAATCGGCGCCTATCGCCTGAGGGGCCAGTATAGCGCCGCCGTTGGCGATAGCGCCTGAGAGTGCCAACGGCCCTTCAAACCATTGCCGGATTTCCTGCATTAGCGCGAAAGGCGAAAGGAGACCGGCATGCCCGCCTGCTCCGGCGGCGACAGCGATGATTCCGTCCGCCCCCTTTTCCACTGCCTTCCGCGCAAAGCGGTCGTCAATGACATCGTGAAAGGTGATGCCACCCCATTTGTGAACAGCCTCATTGATGTCTTCCCGCGCGCCGAGCGACGTGATGATGATCGGAACCCGCCGCGCAGCGCAAACTTCAAGGTCTTTTTCAACGCGAGGATTGGAACGATGAACGATCTGGTTCACCGCAAAGGGCGCCGCCGGCATGTCGGGATTATCCCGATCCCATCGCGCCAGCTCTTCGACAATTTGATGCAGCTATTCGTCCAGCTGCGATTGCGGACGGGCGTTGAGCGCCGGGAAGGGGCCCACAATGCCGGCCTTGCACTGCGCGATGACGAGTTCTGGACCAGAGATGATAAACATCGGCGCGCCGATGACAGGCAATCGTAATCGATCGAGAAGCTGAGGCAGGCGCCACCGAACTAGAGTTTCGGAAGGGTTACGCCGCGCTGGCCCATATATTTGCCCGCGCGATCGGCATAGCTGGTTTCACACACCTCATTGCCTTGCAGGAACAGGAACTGGCACGCGCCTTCATTGGCGTAGATTTTCGCAGGCAGCGGCGTGGTGTTCGAAAACTCCAAGGTAACGTGGCCTTCCCAGCCGGGTTCAAGCGGGGTGACGTTCACAATGATCCCACAGCGCGCGTAGGTCGATTTCCCGAGGCAGATGACCAGCACATCTCGCGGTACCCGGAAATATTCGACGGTACGTGCAAGCGCGAAACTATTGGGTGGAATGATGCACACGTCCGTCTTGCGATCGACGAAGCTGTTGGACGCAAAATCCTTGGGATCGACCGTCGCTGAGTCAACATTCGTGAAAATTTTGAATTCATCGGCCACCCGGGCATCGTAGCCATAGGATGAAAGGCCGTAGCTGATGCAGCCATCACGGCGCTGCGCCTCAACGAACGGCTCGATCATGCCATCCTGCGTCGCCCGTTCGCGAATCCATTTGTCGGCCATGATCGACATTTATCGGCGGTCCCCTCTCTTGGTATGCTAACTGTTAGGCAACAGCGATGCGTATCCCTAGCGCCCTTTCATGTTCGCGCTAACCCCATCAGCATGTGAATTCTCAGGCCTACACGGCGCCGTAAGCGAAACATCATCGTTTGAGTGGGGGCCCCGGGTTGTGCGTCTACGACCCGATGACGCCAGCTATCCCTTGATGTGCAATACGCAGATCAAGGTAAAGAGTCTTCGGGCCGTATCAAAATCGAGGGTAATCTTGCCTTTGAGTCGATCTATCAGGATTTCCGCTGCATCATTGTGAATTGCGCGACGCGCCATGTCGATCGTTTCGATCTGCTGCGGAGACGCCTGGCGGACGGCTTTGAAATAGCTGTCGCAGATTGCAAAATAATCTTTGATAGGACGTCGAAAGCGCGACAATCCAAGTATGATCGCTTCCAGAAGCTCAGTATTCTCGCGGGCGATCTCTATAACCAACCGTCCTTCCTCGACACGCAGTCGAACGCGGAAGGGACCGCTATAACCGTCAGGATACTGACGTTGCGGCGCAAAGTGATTTCCCTCGAGCAGGTCGAATATCGCGATGCGCCGTTCCTGCTCCACATCGGCGTTGCGCCAGATGATGGTGCTCTCGTCGAGTTCGACAGCGATAATGCGAGGGTCGGCCACGCTCAGCACTTATCCCAGCGAGGTGAGGTTGGCAAAACGCGAAAAACGGAAAAGCGGTCGTCAGCCTCTTACAAAGACGGTAACGTGGGCGCTCCAACCGGACACCAGGCGGGGAGGCAGTTCGTCCAGTTTCAAGCGCACCGGGACGCGTTGCGTGACCTTGACCCAGTTGCCCGTGGCATTCTGCGCTGGCAGCATGGAGAATTGCGATCCGGTGCCGGCCCCGATGCCGGTTACATGGGCTTTGTAGGTCTTGCCGGGAATTGCGTCGATCTGCACTTCGGCGCGCTGGCCCGGACGAATCTTGGCGAGTTGCGTTTCCTTGAAATTGGCCTCAATCCAGGGATCCCCGGCCTCGACGATGCTTACGTTAGCCAGCATCTGCATCGCCATCGAGCCTGGCGTAAGCCGCTCGGTTTGCGAAATCGTTCCCGCTACCGGCGCGCGCAATTCGGTGCGGCTGAGATCGAGTTGCGCTTTGGCGAGCGTGGCTCGCGCCGCTTCCACCTGGGGATGGCCTTGGCCGCCGCCGGTTCCCAACACGGCCCGGGCCGCCTGCGCGTCCGCTGACGCAACATTCTGGTCCGCTTGCGCCGCTGCCAGCGCCGCGCGTGCCTCGTCGTAATGCGCTCTCGTCGTGAAGCCTTTTGCCAGCAATTCTCTCTGCCGTTTGAAATTTTCGTTGGCCAGCTGCACGTCCGAAGCTTTCGAACCGATGTCTGCCACCTTCGAGGTGTAGCCGCTCTGCAACTCGGCAATTTGAAGGCGGGCCGCGCTTACTGCTGCCTGGGCTTGTAGGACTGCGATCTTGAAGGGCTCCGGATCAATACGAAACAAAAGGTCGCCAGCATGTACCTTCTGATTTTCAACGACGTGCACTTCGATGATGCGTCCGCTGATTTCCGGCGCAACGTTGACGATGTGCGCTGCGACCTCAGCATTGTCCGTCGATACGGAGCGGCCGCTTGTCAACCAGAAGAAAAGTCCAATCGCGAACAAGGCAAGCGGCACGGAAATTGTCAACGCCGGCCCCAGCCAGCGGCGCGAACGTGCAATCGTCGTGTCGAGTTCTTCGCTCTCGATCTTCCTTACGAAATTCACTCCACTTCCTTTTTGTAATCCGTGCAAACCTTGGGGCGTTTAAGTCCTGTGTTAAGAGCTTCCAGCAGATTTAAAAACAGAACTTGTTGGTCGGTGGTCAAAACAGAAAGTGTTTCCGCTTCAACCTGTTCCCCGATGCTGGTGAGTTCACTGACGATACCGTGCGCCGCCGGCAGCAGGTGCAGACGCCATACGCGTCGATCGCTCGGGTCGGCACGGCGTTCGACGAGACCACTCTCCACCAGTCGATCCACCATTCGCCCCGCGGATATCCGTTCCACATCGAGCGAGTCAGCCAGCTCGGTTTGCGTCAGCCCATCGACCCGCGACAGATATATCAAGGCGCGCCATTGGGAACGCGTAACACCCAGGACACGGGCACGCCCGTCGAAAATGTGGCGCATGTTCCGCGCGACGTCATGAAGCAGAAAGCCAATCGAAACCGGTGAACTTGTAGCCATGGTTACAATATACCTGCTGATATTATACTTTTCAAGTAGGACGCGATTCGATCATTATCCACAACTCCACCCCCGACTCTTTATCATTCGACCGGTTGCAAGGCGAAGCCTATCGGCCGATGCTAGGACATGGCTGAACCGATAAGATTGATGGAGCCTCCGCAAGGGGAGACCCCCGCGCTGCCGCATAATATCGATGCAGAAGCTGCGTTGCTTGGCGCTCTCATGATCGACAACCGGCTGGTCGAGGATGTTCAGCTGAAGCTCCGGGAAGAGCATTTCTTCGAACCCGTCCATGGCCGCATCTACGAGGCGATCCTGAAGATGGTGGATCGCAACATGGTTGCAAATCCCGTGACTTTACGGCCGATGTTTGAAGCCGACGAAGCGATGCGCGGTCTGGGCGGACCAGGCTATCTTGCCCAGCTTACGGGCAGCGGGGCCGCCCTGATCGGTGCGCGGGATTTCGCGACTCAGGTTTATGATCTGGCACTACTCCGCGCATTGATCGGCGTCGGCCGGGGCATGGTGGAGAAGGCGGTCGACACCAGCGAATCGGTTGATCCGAAAAGCCAGATCGAAGAAGCCGAAGTCGCACTCTATCGCGTGGCCGAAGAGGGCGGCGAACAGGGCAGCGTCAAGAGCTTTGGCCAAGCCACGAAGCTGGCGATCGAACAGGCCGAGCGCGCTCTCAACTCGGGCGGTCATCTGTCGGGCATTACAACCGGCCTTGATAGCGTCAATACGAAGCTTGGCGGTCTGCACCGCTCTGATTTGCTGATCCTGGCCGGGCGCCCCGGCATGGGAAAGACCTCGCTTGCCACCAATATCGCATTCAATGCAGCGCGGCGGCTGATCCGCGATCGGGAAGACGGTATCGAGGACGCCAAATCGGCTGGTGCCGCCGTGGCCTTCTTCAGCCTGGAGATGTCGGCCGATCAGTTGGCAACGCGTATATTGTCCGAGCAGTCGGGCATCAGTTCGGAAAATTTGCGCATGGGCAAGATCAGCCAGCAGGACTTCCGCAATCTTGCGCGGGCCGCCGCGGAGCTTGAAAGCCTGCCGCTCTACATAGACGACACGCCCGGCTTGACGATCGCCGCGTTGCGCACGCGCGCACGGCGGCTAAAGCGGCAGCGCGGCATAAGCATGATCGTCGTCGATTATCTTCAGCTGTTGCAGGGCTCCGCGCGCAGCAGTGGCGAAAACCGCGTTCAGGAAATCTCCGAGATCAGCCGGGGTTTAAAGACGTTGGCGAAAGAGTTGCACGTGCCGGTGATCGCCCTCTCGCAGCTGAGCCGTGCAGTCGAGCAACGCGAAGACAAACGCCCCCAGCTTTCCGACCTTCGTGAGTCCGGATCGATCGAGCAGGACGCCGATATCGTCCTCTTCGTCTATCGGGAGGAGTATTATGTAGCGGCGCGCGAGCCGAAGCGTCCGATTGATGGAGATGACGGCAAAACCTTCGAAGCGCACGAGGCATGGGCACGAGATATGGAGCGGGCTTTCGGCCTTTCCGAACTCATCATCGCAAAGCAGCGCCATGGCGCAACCGGCAAGGTAAAGCTGAAGTTCGACGCGAAGATCACGCGGTTCAGCGACTATATTGACGACGGCTATTATCCGGAAGCACCCTAGACTGGTCCCCGCTTTCGCGGGGATACCATGATGGATTTATCGGCAGCGAACGTCCTTGCCGTCACTCTTGTCGATCGCACGACCAGCAATGGCGCCGCCTGCGGCTCCGAGAATCGTACCTAAAGTTTCAGAGCCGCCCGGGGCAATCACGTTGCCCAGCACGCCGCCTGCGATGCCGCCGACGATAAGACCCGTCGTGCCATCGTCGTGGCGGCAATAATAGCGACCGTCACCGCCGCGATAAACGCGATCGTTGCTGCTGAGACGCCGTTCCCGATAACGACGGTGGTCGCGATAATAGCGTCCGGCATCGTAGCCGCCATAGGCAGGATCGGGGCGATTATAGTCATAATCGCGATAGCGATGGTCAGACCGGCGATCCGCGTGATTGTCACTGACGCAACCACTTGTCAGCATCGCCGCACCTAGCGCTGCGATCATTCCGTACCTTATCATGGCACTCTCCATATTATATTGCGCCCCATCAACAAATGCGTGGGACCCCCAAAGGTTGCCTGCCCGGAACGATCGGTATTTTGGCAGAACGATGTGGCTTTGCGGCCGGTGCTTGCCCTGTGGCACCATATACCCCATATGCGCGGGCGGGAGTCGGGCGGACGGTACTGTCGCCAACCCGGTCAGGTCCGGAAGGAAGCAGCCGCAACGATTTCGTCCCGGGTCGTTCCGGCTCCCACCTCCTCGCCACACTCGACTTTGCGCGAGCCGACCGGATAGAAGGGGGTGATGTTCGACACCCTCGATTCTGATGAGTCCCATGAGCCGGCGAAAACAGCGGCGCCCTATCGCGTGCTGGCTCGCAAATATCGCCCTCAGACGTTTGCAGAATTGATCGGCCATGATGCTATGGTGCAGACGCTCGGCAACGCGATCCACCGCGAGCGCCTGGCGCATGCCTTTTTGCTGACGGGTCTGCGGGGCGTCGGCAAGACTTCGACGGCGCGACTGATCGCAAAGGCGCTGAATTGCGTGGGTCCGGACGGACAGGGTGGCCCGACCATTGATCCGTGCGGCGTCTGTGAGCCTTGCATAGCGATTGCAGAAGGCCGGCATATCGACGTGGTGGAAATGGATGCCGCAAGTCATACCGGCGTTGATGATATTCGTGAGATCATCGAGGCGGTACGCTACGCTGCGGTATCGGCGCGCTACAAGATCTATATCATCGACGAAGTTCACATGCTTTCCAAGAATGCGTTCAACGCGCTGCTCAAGACGCTGGAAGAGCCGCCTGCCCATGTAAAGTTTCTGTTCGCGACAACCGAAGTTCAGAAAGTGCCGGTCACCGTGCTGTCGCGCTGCCAGCGGTTCGACCTCAAGCGGATTCCGACCGAGAAGCTCGCCCAGCAATTTGCCGATATCTGTGCAAAGGAAGGGGTTGAGGCGGAAGGCGAGGCATTGGCCTTGATCGCGCGCGCGGCCGAAGGTTCCTCACGCGACGGCTTGTCGATCCTCGATCAGGCGATCGCCCATGCGCAAGGCACCGTGACAGCCAGCCAACTACGTGAGATGCTGGGCTTGTCCGATCGGGGCGCGATCCGAACTATGTTCGGACTGCTTCTTGCCGGCGATGCCCCGTCCGTATTGTCGTCGATCCGCGCGCAATATGATCTGGGCGTCGATCCGGTGGCGATTTTTCGTGGGTTGCTCGAGACTTGCCATGGCGTAACCCGCGCCAAGGTCGGCGGCGCGCAGGACGCAGCCCTTTCCGTCGAAGAACGCGATGCGTTTGCCGACTGGGCGAGCCGGCTTGGCTTCGCGACATTGCACCGCATCTGGCAATTGTTGCTGAAAGGGCATGGCGAAATCGTATCGGCGCCAATGCCGATGGAAGCCGCCGAGATGGCGTTACTTCGTATCGTTTACGCCTCGAGTCTTCCTGATCCTGGAGAACTTGCGCGGCGAATAGCAGGTGGTGAGGCGGTAGCACCCGCCACCGCTGCGATAGAAGGACGGGGCGCTTCGGTACCGGCGTTATCCGGGAGCGATAGAGAAAATGACGCGCAGCCGGGATTTGAGGGGATATCCAGCCAACGGGACGCATCGGCGTTTCCCAAAGATTTTCGAACACTTGTCGAGCTGATCGATCGCGGTGGGAAGGCGCTCCTTGCGCAGCAGCTTCACGATTTTGTTGGCCTCGTCCGCTACGAGCCGCCCGAACTGGTCATTCGGCCGGTGCGCCCGCTCGGCACCGAGTTCACGCGGGATCTGACCGCTGCGTTAAAGGTCGTCACAAAGCAGGTCTGGGCTGTGTCGATTGCCGACGGAACGTCCGATCCGAGTCTGTTGGAGCAAGAAAAAGTGATGGCGGAAGCGGAGCGTAATGCCGTTCTCGCATTGCCGGTCGTCAAGGCCGCGTATGAAGCCTTTCCCGATGCCGAGCTGATCGATTACAGTTTGGCCGAACAAAGGAGCATGAACCAGTGAACAGCCTTGACGATATTCTCAAAATGGCCGGCAACGTTCAGGCCGAATTGCAAAAGGCACAGGATGGTCTCGATAAGATCGAGGTCGAAGGTGCTGCCGGCGGCGGGCTGGTCAAAATCAAGGCAAGTGCCAAGGGTCGGATCATAGGTGTGGATATCGACGATTCGCTATTGGTGCCATCGGAAAAGCAGATGCTGGAAGACCTGATCGTGGCGGCACTCAATGATGCCCGTGCGAAGGCCGATACCGCGTCGAACGCCGAAATGAGCAAGATGACCGCGGGCTTGCCCTTGCCCCCCGGATTCAAGCTGCCTTTTTAATTTTTCGATTGAAGAAATTCATCCGCCGAATGGGCGACTTTTACGATCGTGGCTCGCGGTCGAATGGTTTCAAAACATACCAGATATATGCCAGCACGCTGATGATGATAGCGACCGCGAGGAAATGCCGCCCCGCATCGCCGATGGCGCCGCTGATCGCGCCCTCCTTGTCGTTGCCAACATAGTTGGCAATGGCACACCCCAGCGATGCGCCCAGATATTGCCATATGGAATCGCGCGGTTCGCCGTCACCGGTAGAGCGTTGTAAAAAAAGGACGATCAGGCCCGCGAAGATCATCACGGTCAGCCAGTCATAAACAGTTTCCAACCGTTCCTCCCCTCGAACACAGCGCGCTCAATCCGACTGTAGCTTGCTCATAGATCACCGCTATCATTCACCCAACTATAATCATCACGCATTAACCGCGAAATTTCCTAATAGGCACGCGTTTGAAAAGGCACTGTGGCAAAAGTTCTGAGCAGGATATAGAAATCCAGCATCAAGGACCAATTCTCGATATAGAACAGGTCATGCTCCAGCCGCTTTAGCAGTTTTTCTTCAGTATCAGTTTCGCCCCGCCAACCCGAAACTTGAGCCCAGCCGGTAATACCGGGTTTCACCTTGTGGCGGGCGGCGTAGGTTTTGACTACCTCGGTAAAGAGCCGTTCTCCAGCACGCGTGGATGGCGCGTGAGGCCGGGGTCCAACAAGCGACATTTCGCCGATCAATACATTGAACAGTTGTGGCAGTTCATCGACGCTCAGTTTACGGATGATGCGGCCCACGCGGGTAATGCGCGGATCGTTACGGGTTGCCTGGTTGATATCTGTGAATTCACTGCGATGATGATACATCGAACGGAACTTCCAAATGCGGAAATGCTTGTTATTGAAGCCTTCCCGATCCTGCCGAAAAAATACAGGGCCCTTGCTGTCCAGTTTGATTGCAAGTGCAACGAACAGGAGGAATGGCGAGATAAGCAAAATGCCAAAACTGGCGAGGATAAGGTCTTCAAGCCGCTTGATGACATGATCCATGCCGGAGATGGGACGCTCGAACAGCGTCATCACCGGTAAATCACCAAGAAGGACGAGCGCACGCTGCGCGAAGGCAAAACTCGCCAGATCGGGAGCCAACCTTATCCGCACCGGCGTGACGGCGAGTTCGCCTACAACCTCTTGCAACCGTGTTTCAGCAGACCATGGCAGCGCCACAATGACCTGGTCCACTTCACCCTGACGGATAAGCTCAATGAGCGTGGCGAGATTGCCTCGCACATCCAGTACGCGTTCTTGCGGACCCAGGCGTTCGGCAGTGCGCGCATCGAAGAAGCCGACAAGGTCGATCGTCAGTTTATCGTTGCCCAATATGTATTGCGCCAGCCGGTTTCCCTGCGAGCCGGCGCCGAAAATGGCCACTCTCTGATTGAAGACGCCGGTGCGTTTCATACTTCGCATCCACGCTATACCCAACGCGCGTGTCAGACAAAGCGCAGCGCCACCCGCACAGAACCATGAAACTGCCCATACCCGTGAATAATCGTCGCTGTTCTGTAACAGAAAGCTGAGCGTGAGCATGAACATGCTGGTAGAAAGCCACGCCGTCAGCAATCTACTCCACGACTGTCGAAGCGAAAAACGGACGTCTGGGTCATGGACGCCGGTGACTTCAGACAAGCCGACGAAAAACAGAATCGCGATGAATGTCGCAGTGATGTAGTTCTGTCGTTCCTGCTGGAACAGGTGACCTTCGACTACCGACAGGACGATAAATGAAGTGCCAGCCAACGCGATAATTTCGGCCCCTCGCAGAAGGAGGACCGTAAGATCAAGCAGAAGCGGGGCATGGCGTGCCCTTGGTGGCGCCGGGACGAGCTTTTCGGAAAGCTGCGTCGGCTTGCCGGGAACATCTGTCATGGCTTCATCAGCACCGCCCATGCGCATCGATTGCTATCCACGCGCACGGAAAAACTAACCAGGGAGGCGATGGTGTTCCCGCCCTTTACCGCCACTGGTCCATTAGTTTCCTGTGGGCGCCGCAGCGGGGGCGGCAGGTTTGGCTGGCGCTTTCGGCGGAGCATAGCCCGCCTGATAAACCACCTTGTCCTTAGCGGCTTTCAGCGCCGGCTCAAAATCCTTGGTGGCCTTTTCTGCAAGGCGCTGCTTCCGGATCACCTGTTTGGCATAGGCAACTGCGTCCGAACCAGTGATCGGAGAGTTTCTAACCTCTACGATTTTGTTGGCACTGAGCGCACCCCCCGATGGAACCACAAATACTTCTCCGGGAGGAAGGGCAAGGATATTCTTCGTGATCTGAACGGGAACCTGAAGGGTATCGATCGAAGTCGGAACCCGCCGAAATTCGACGCCATCTGAGGTAAGCTTCTGTTCAATATCGTCCAGCGTCTTGAGAGGCTCGAATTCCTTGAGCTTTGCGCGATCAGCCGGCATGGGGAACTGAATCTGATCGATGATCAGCAATTTGTGTTCGCCAAACATGAGTGGATTTGCAGCAACGAACTTTTCGGCGTCCTCGTCGGTCACTGGTGGAATCTTGCTGGCCGTATCCCGCTGGAGAAGCGAGACAAGAATCGTCTCATCTGAGCGGCGGCTCTGAAGCAGGTAATCCGGCGTTTTTTCCAGACCCTGTTTGCGCGCGATATTGGCAAGGATCTTTCTATCGATGATGCGCTGAAGTGCAGCCTGCTCAACCGACTTGCGTGCGCTTCCGTTAGGAAGGTTTACACCCTGAAGTTCGGTATTGAGTTCGTAGATGGTAACATCTTCACCATCGACGGTTGCAATAACCTGGCCCTTGGCGACCTTTTCTTCGGCTTTTGATTCCTTGCCGCAGCCCGACAGGGTCAGGGCCGTACCCAACAGGAGGGCATTCAATATAAATGCGCGCATCAGCTATCCTTTTCCCCGTACACTTAGCTACCGTCATCGTTGACGAGGTGCTAGCCCCAAGCACCCTTGTCACACAAGATGAAAAGAGCGTTAAGGGACACGCAGCACCAATGCATTTTTTATGCGTTTTCGCTGCTTCTGCCCTAAAAGGAATACAGATCGTCATGAGTCTTAAGTTGTGCCTTGCGGGTTCCGGAGGGGGGCACGTGCGCCAGTTGCTGGATCTAGAACCCGTCTGGCGTCGTTTTGATTATGTCTTTGTGACGGAAGATACCTCTCTTGGCCGCAGTTTAGCGATGGATCACCCGGTGAAGTTCGTCGCGCACTATGCGATCGGGCAGGCCCGTTTGGGAAAACCGCTCAAAATGCTTGGGGGCGCGCTGCGAAATCTCCTGCAATCCGTTCGCATCATTGCTACCGAGCGGCCAGATGTCGTCATTTCATCCGGCGCTGGCGCCGTATTCTGGGTGGCGGTTCTCGGGCGGCTGTTCGGGGCGAAGCTGATAGTGCTGGAATCCTTTGCGCGCTTTGACAAACCGTCGAAATTCGGTCGGTTGGTCAGTCCTTTTGCGACGAAAAAGATCGTGCAAGCGCCGGCGCTCAAGAAATATTGGCCAGACGCGGAGCTGTTCGACCCCTTCCGCGTAGTTGAGGGCGAAAGGCCGCCTAAGAAGCCGCTGCTTTTTGCTACAGTGGGCGCAACGCTTCCGTTTGAACGGCTTGTCGATACAGTCATCGCCGCGAAGTCCGCTGGCCATCTGCCGTATGAAATCGTGTTGCAGACCGGAAGCGATCCCCGCAGCCTTCCCTCGCTGGATGGCGTTCGGATGGTCGAATCGCTCGATTTCCAAGAAGTGCAGCAAATCCTTCGGGATGCAGAGATGGTGTTATGCCACGGTGGTACGGGATCGCTCGTGACTGCCCTGCGGGCAGGCTGCAAGACGATGGCGATGCCGAGGCGTTTTGATCTGGCCGAGCATTATGACGATCATCAGGAAGAAGTGACAACAGCCTTTGCCGAACGCGGTCTGATCGACATCGTGAACGGACCTGAAGACCTTGAGACAGCTATAGCACGGGGTAAAAACCGGCCGGCCGTCATGGCAACGACAGATCATTCAGCGCTGATACAATGGCTCGACAAATTCCTGGACGGGATCAGGGACGCCAGGGCAGGGGTCTGACGCGCTCAGCTTACCTTGGAAAGGCTGGGACTACCTGCTGCCAATCTGTCTTCCTGTCGAAAATGGTCCCGTGCGACCCGCATCCACAAATAGGTTGGCAGCGCTTCATCATAAAAGCGGTACCGGGGCGGATCGACCGTCACGTCTGCCTCCAGGATTCGCTGATCGTCGGCAAGCTCCCTGAGGCCGCTGCGTGCGTTCCATCCGGAAGCGGATTCCGTGAGATGATCCGCCAGGTTGACTTCCGAAAACCAACCGTCGGGCGTGCTTGCCGCACGCGCAACTGCGCCGATGAAGCCGCCCTTGCCCTCGGCAAGAATCTGATCGAGCCGCCGCAAACCATGGGGCGCGAGACGGCCCTCGGCTTCATCGACTGCCTTGTCCAGCGCTGCCCTGATATCACTTATCTCTATCATCATGCGCTCAGCATCGAGCGCCTTCATGCTGGCGTGATGACTGAGCAATCGCACGAGATAAGGCGAGCCATTCGCAAGGAGCTCGATCATGGAAACGACGCGATCATCAAACTTGATCCCCGCGCCCTTTTCTCCAATGTTGATCAGCGATTTGACTTCCGCGGAAACAAGGCGCGGCATCGGCAGGCCGATGATATTGCGTCGGATAGACGGAATGTAGCCGATCAATTCCTGCAGATTTGAGGAGACGCCCGCCAGGACGATCTGGACGCGCGCTGCACGATCGGACAAATTCTTGATCAGCTCGGCGACGCTCTGGCGGAATTGCGGATCTTCGATACGATCATATTCGTCCAGAATCACGATGACCCGTGTTCCGGTAATTCGGGCGAGCAACTCGCTGAGTTCACGAGCATTAAATGCACCAACCGGAAGCCGATCCGCAAATGTAGCGCCGGATTCGGCTTCGCTGGTCATCGGTGACACAGACGACGAATAGAGCAGCGGTATATTGCGCAGTACCGATCGAAATATCTCGTCGAAACGTGATTCACCACCGCAAGATTCGTAGGTCACGAGATATTGGGATTCGCGGGCCAGATCAGCAAGGATGTGCATCAGCGAAGTCTTGCCGATACCGCGCTCGCCATACACAACCACGTGAGAACGCTGCTCTTCAAGGATCTCGATCAGTTTGGCCAGCACATCCAACCGACCCGCGAAGCGACCGCGCTGCGTAACCGGCTGAGCGGGTGTGAAAAGGTCACGCAGAAGCAGCCTGGCGTTCATAAGCGCGTTACGCGAGGTACGGGTTGTAGGCCGATCTATCGCTGACGCGAGGAAACCGGGAAGTTCGTCTGCATGCGTTTTCCGACGGTTGGCACTCAGACCGGGGGACAGCAGCGCACCCATCGAATTGCTGCCAGATTCATCCCTCCAACGGCCATCTTCCGAGCGATGCCTGGAAAACCAGCGGCGGAAAAATCTACTGAAAGCAACCAAGATGAAACCCCTTCGAAATAGCCACACAGAAGTGCATCAACTACCCTTTTGACAATCGTGATCTCTGCTCTAGCTCAGGCCTCTATCGCAACGTCTGTTTAACAATTTATTATGTTGGCTGGCTATGTCTCTCGCCGGCAGGCCGCCAAGGTAACGGGCTATAGCACATATACAAGGTCATGCGCATTTTTCGTCAGGTGTCCATGATCGACAGTGTATATTATGCTGCAACGCGAGGGGGTTGTCACGCAGCCTTTGACGTTTTCTTTACTGGCTCCGGCCAATGCCGATCAATATAGACGGACGGGAAGCACAAAACCAGGAGTTGAACAAACCGGCAGCCATTGGCAACATCATCGCCGTGTTGCGGAAATAAGCTCCACGCAGTAAGCAGTGGTCAACCGCAATGAAGCGAAGCAAGGCTCTCTGGGGACTCCGTGTAACGATGTTGCGGAGAATTTGTTGTGTACGATTTGGTGCAAACCAGTAAGGCGGGCATCGATTTCTGGCTAAGGGGCATGCATGCCGGTGAATTCGACTCGTAGGAATGTTGGGCGTTCGAAACGGCGGTGCGGCGGTATCGCATTCGCCGTTTGCTGTGCGGGATTTTCTGGAACGCAAGGATCCGCTCAAGGATTGTCATTCGGCGCTTCTACGATGCTCAGCTATGACGATAACGTCTTTCGACTGGAGAAGAGTGAAGCGTCGCCAAGGGGGCATCGATCGGATTTTACGCTTCGACCCAGCGTAACTGCCGGTTACGAGCGATCTGTGGGGCCATTGCAGGTGGCAGTGGGCGCATCCGTTGGATACACCTTTCATCGTTACAACAAGCGGCTCAATAGCGAGCGGCTGGGGTTTAACGGTGATGCCAATTCTACCTTGCTGGGTTGCGGCGTGGCATTGTCCGGGAGCTTTTCGCGAGCACAAAGCGATCTTGAGGACCTGGTGGACGACCCGGGTTCCAAGGTAAATATTCAGAACTCCATTACAGTAGGAACCAATGTTCTGTGCGGTGATTCATATGGAATTCGCCCCGGCTTTGGATATTCCCATTCCATCAGGGACAATAGCTCGCGGCTGCGATCGGTCTCGGACATTCGTTCGGATACGTATTCGGTCCAGGTCGGCTATTCCCAACCTTCTTTCGGATTGTTGTCACTTTACGGCCGATTGTATGATGGCAGATACCCTAACCGGCCTTCGTTAGGGCCGGGGCTCTCGGCCGACGACGGTATCAAGAGTTATTCCGGCGGACTTTCCTATTCCCGGAAGGTTGGCTCTCGCCTGTCTGCTTCGGCATCGGTCGGTTATATGAAGACCGATCCAAATCAAAAGGGCGTGAAAGGCAGCAGCGGGATAACTTACAGCGGCGACATTTCGTTCAAGGGGAGCGACAGGTTGAGCGGGGTTCTGGGTTTTTCCAGAGATGCGCAGCAGTCCAACCTGATTGCGGTCTCCTATGCCATTGTGACACGCTACAGCCTGGATCTCACCTATGCCCTTAACAGAGCAATCTCCTTGAGCGGCGGGGCCTCTATTTCCCGCCGGCATTTCAAGGATTCTCCGGACGAGGTCGCGCTGGCACGCGGAGTGGATAAAACGACGCGCTTTATTGGCGGTGTGGATTTTAACGCAGTAAGAAGAATAAAATTGTCGCTGTCCGCTTCTCATGAGAGACGCGACGCTGACGTAGAGCTGTTCGATTATACCTCAAACCGCATATCCTTGACTGCAGGTTTGAGATTTTAGACGGGGTGAGCGATGAAGAGTTTGAATTTGCGTAATGCGTTGATTTCATTTTGTATGCTGTTTGCTGCGGCGCCGCTTCTGGCCCAAGCGTCGACAGCATCGCCTCCTACATCAGCTGCCTCGGCGCCAAGCCTGACGGATCAGGGGTATAAGATTGGGGCTGATGACATCGTAGAAATCGACGTCCTTGGTCAGTCGGATTTCAAAAGTCGTGTTCGTGTTAAGACGGATGGAACTGTGCCACTACCATTTCTCGGCAACGTGGCAGTCGCCGGTGAAACACCCATCACGCTTGCCCAGCGCGTCAGCAAGATGTTGCGGGATAAGGGCATATATGAAAATCCGGTCGTAAATGTAGAACTGGTCTCTTATGCCAGCCGCTATGTCATCGTCCTTGGCGAATTTGGTTCTCCAGGCCTGGTTCCCGTGGATCGCGAATACAGAGTTTCGGAAATTGTCGCGCGTGTTGGCGGGTTGCGGGCATCAGGCGCACCTTATGTCATTGTTACGCGTGCCAATCATGAAGAAATGAAGCTGCCATTCGACAAGCTTGCTTCGGGATCGGCGGCGGATGACCCGTATGTGGCGCCAGGGGACAAACTGTTTGTTCCGATCGCTGACAAATTCTTCATCTATGGTGCGATAAACTCTCCTGGCGAGTTCGTGCTAAGCGACAATATGAGTTTGCGAAAGGCACTGGCCCGAGCGGGCGGGGTTTCGCCGTCAGGTTCGGAAAAGCGGGTAAAGATATTCAAGAATGGCATCGAAGAAAAAAAGGTGGATCTCGAACGAATTGTTCAGCCTGGCGACGTAATCGTGGTAGGTGAACGATTGTTCTGAGGTCGATAGGCGCGCTGTAAAGGTTTTAGCATATGAGTCTCGTTCAGTTTTTGCGGATCCTTTATGCAAGGCGCCTGATTGTGCTGGCAGCCCTGCTGGGCTGCTTTGTCGTTGCCACTGGCACCGCCCTTATAATCCCACCGCGCTACACCGGAACGGCCCGCATTCTGTTGCAGGTCGGCACGCCGGATCCGGTGACGGGCGCCGTAATGGGCGACCGGTCGCTGTGGCCGTTCGTCAAGACGCAAGTGCAGCTGATCAAGGACTATCGTACCGCAGGCCGAGTCGTGGATGATCTTGGGTGGGTCAACGATCCTGCGCTGATCACCCAGTACAATAACAGCGGACAGACAAGTACGATGGATATACGCCGCTGGCTGGCGCAACGCATTATGGATGGAACCGATGCGACCCTGGCCGGAAGTGGAGCGGGAATCCTGGAAATTTATTTCACCAGTAACTCCCCCGATACGGCGAGGCGCATCGCGGACCTGATCCGCACGGCATATATGGAGGAAAGCCTGCGCTTCCGTAAGGCGAGCGCTTCACGGACTGCGGACTGGTATAGCGAACAATCTGATAAAGCGCTTGCGCGCCTGCAGGCTGCGGAAAAGCGCCGCAATGATTTTGCGAAAGAGCATGGGATCGTTCTCGATCCTGGGAACGTCGATGTGGACAGCGCAAAGCTGGCGGCACTGACGTCGCAAAGTGCGACTGCTGGTCTTGGCGGGAGCACGATCGTGACGCAGGGCGGGCTCACCGCTGTCGATCAGCTCGATACGCAAATCGCGCAAGCATCAATGACTTTGGGGCCTAACCATCCCACGATGATCGCGCTCAAGCGGCAGCGGGCAGCATTGGCCGCTGCGCCAGTTGGCGGGACCAGCGGCGGCGTCAGTGAAGCCGCGATCGAAAGCCGTTTCAACACGCAAAAGAGCATCGTGATGAGCAAGCGTGGTGAAATTGACCAGATCCGCCAGATGCAGAGCGAAATCGATTTGCGGCGAGATCAGTACCTTAAAGGGTCACAGCGGGTCGCAGACTATCAGCTTCAATCCAACGTGGGTGACAACGGGATGGAGCCGTTGGGTGATGCGACGGCACCAAATACGCCATCATTTCCCAATGTTCCGGCGATTATTGCGGGTTCAATCGCGCTAGGTCTTGGCTTGGGGGTTTGTGTAGCCTTGCTCGTCGAGCTTCTGGGGCGTCGCATCCGCAGTGATGATGACTTGAACTATGCCACGGGCGCCCCAGTCTTTGCCTCTATCGGAATGCGGCGCGCTCCAGACTCGATACTTAGCAAGATAATTGGTTTTCTTGAGCGACGAAAACTTCGCGAAACGGGTAGGGCGACTGCATGAGCGTGAACACTCTTAAGGAAGCAGTGCCCGGTGCATCTTTTGCCGATCGCAAACCGGAAGAGAGAAAGCTTGTGACGCCGACCCGTCTGCCGATGGTGTTAACTGATCCGGTTAGCATCAATGCTGAAGCAGTTCGGTCGTTGCGGACGCGTGTTGTCGCTCAGCATGTTCAAGAAGGTCGCCGGTCTCTTGCAATATGCACTCCCGCGGCTGAATCTGGCTGTACCTTCGTTGCCACTAATCTGGCGGCCGCGATCTCGCAAATCGGTATAAAAACGGCCCTTATCGATGCGGATTTGAGAGCACCGGGCGTAGCCGCCGCGTTTGGATTGCCCGAGAATAATCCGGGTTTGTCCGAATATCTCGCTGATCCCGACGTAACAATCGATGATATCCTGCTCGACGAAGTGTTGCCTGATCTTGCAATCATCACCGCAGGTGTGGTGCCATCAAACCCGCAAGAGTTGTTGTCGGCAAGTCGATTTCCTGTGTTGGTAAATCAGCTTCTCAGAGAGTTTGACCTGACAATTTTTGACACAACGCCTACCAATAGCTGCACCGATGCGCAGAGAGTGGCCAATATCGCAAGCTATAGCCTGATTGTCGGCCGCAAGCACAACAGCAAGGTTGGGGATGTTAAGACCCTCACCAAACTTTTGCTTGCGGATAAATCCACCGTTATCGGCTCGGTCCTGAACGATTTTTGATGGCGTCGCATTCTATAGCTGCACCGGCTGAGGTTTCTCGGGCTGGTCTAGCATTTCTGATGATTGGGATATTGTCGTTGGGTTTGCCGACGATTTATTCCATCGCAACGCAGATCTGGACAACGGAAGCGGGCATACACGGCCCTATAGTGCTTGCTACTGGTCTGTGGCTGATTGCCCGGCGACGTAATGAGATCAAGGCATCGATCGTGCCCGGCCAGTGGGCGCTCGCAACGCCGTTTCTGCTAGTATTTTTAATGCTCTATACAGCCGCGCGTGCCTTTGACTTTTTGAGCATCGAGGTGGGAGCATTCTTTGGCGTGCTCATCACCATCGCGTATCTTTACGTTGGCGGCCGCGTTTTGAAGCTCCTGTGGTTTCCCATTTTTTATCTGCTTTTCATCATCCCTATGCCGGGCTGGTTCGTAGACCAGGTCACCGCGCCGCTTAAAGCCTTTGTATCGTGGAGCGCGGAAACAATTCTTGCTCATTTTGATTATCAGATCGTCCGGCAGGGTGTGACCTTGTTCATCGATCAATACCAACTGCTTGTGAAAGACGCATGTGCCGGGCTCAATTCGTTGTTCAGCCTGACCGCGATCAGCCTTTTCTATATATATCTGCTGCATAACATGAGCTGGCGCTACTCGCTTTTTCTGATGCTTTGGGTGGTTCCAATGGCTATTGTCGCAAACATCGTTCGCGTCATCATACTCGTATTGATCACCCACTATTTTGGGGAAGAAGCTGCGCAAGGGTTTTTGCATTCCAGCGCCGGGTTACTGATGTTTACCGTCGCTTTGCTGGGCATATTCTTGCTCGATCACCTTTTTATCATTCTCAAGACAAAGTTCCTGGCAAAAGCATGACTGCCACAAAACGAGAAATATTGATCGGAATCGCTTGTGTCGCGGCATCCGGAGCCGCTGCGGCGCTCAGGCCGCATCGCAGCATTTCGCTGTTGGGCACAGCAAAACTCGATCAGCTTGTTCCTCTGAATTTTTCTGGATGGCATGGAAAGGCAAGCGATGGCCTGGTGCAGGCCGACGACGAAGACAGTCTTTCTGCCAAATTATATAGTCAGACCGTTGGCAGAATATATGAAGATGCCAGCGGCGCGTCGATCATGATGCTGGTTGCCTATGGTGGTACACAGAATGACGTGCTGCAGCTTCATCGACCTGAAGTATGCTATCCCGCCTTTGGTATGGAAGTAGTCGCCAACCGGCCTGCGGAAATTCCAGTTGCCAAGGGATTGATAATTCCAGCCAGGGCGTTAATCGCCACGGGCGCGAACCGCACGGAACATATTCTTTACTGGACACGTATCGGCGAACGTTTTCCGGCCAATGGTTCGCAGCAGCGCCTTGCCAAGTTCAAAGACCAACTCGCCGGCATAATTCCGGACGGTGTACTCGTTCGTATTTCAACGCTGGAACCCGATGACGGCCGAGCCATGGCATTGAGCAAGAGATTTGTGCATGATATGCTACACGCCTGCTCCATAAAGGCCCGACAGGTTCTGCTTGGAATGAATTCAGCTTCCATTCTGGACGCTGGAGCCTGATCTGATAAATTAACGCAAGACGTGTCCTGCACTTAAATGTTGCTGCAAAAGAACCTAACGCGCCCTGTTTTCGGGTAAATCGCCAGTTCCTCGCGGCGGGGCGAGTGGCGTAAAGGGAAAAAATTAGTTAACAGTCGCGCAATGGTCGCGCAAATTTCTACTGGAAATCGCTTTAAATCTGCTGGCATCGAGGCAGGTATTTTGTTCGGTGCTAACGTACGGACGAAACCTCGCTGTTTGTTTTTTTCCTACCTGCCAGTCGGCCGATATGTGCGATGGGGAAGGCCGCAAGGTTTTCACCCAATCGAGAGGCGATATGATCCGAACTTCGGTAGTCACCATTATAGTCGCATTGTTTTTGCAGGTTATGCCGGCAGAAGCTACGCCGTGGCTCGCGTCAGTATTCGACGATAATGAAGATGCAAGGGACACTTCTTTGACTAAAATAAACGTCTCAAACGCTTCGCAGCTTAACAAGGCACTCAGGCAAGCAAAAAGCGGAGACAGCATTCTGCTTTCGCCGGGCGATTATGGCTTGATTTCCATATCCTCATTGAAATTCTCGGGCGCCGTCACAATCACTTCCGCGTCGTCCAGCAATATGGCCCATCTCGACGGGCTTGTCGTGGCGGGGTCAACCAACCTCGTGTTCCGCAATCTCGATATCGGCCGCACCAGAACCGTCGCGGATACGGGCGCCAAGCTTTTCATCACCCGGATCATCGATTCAAGCAAGGTCACCTTGGACGGCCTGCATATTCATGGTTCGATGGATAATAATCCAAGTAATGATCTTAGTGGTTTGCGGGTTTCCAATGGAAGCAATATTAAAATAATAAATTCAGAATTCGAGCAACTCGCCCGCGGTGGATTTTTTGAAAAGACCAATGGGCTCAATATAAGTGCAAATAAACTGCATGATATTCGAATGGATGGAATGAACTTTGCTCAAGTTCATAACGTTTTAATTGACAGCAATTATTTTACCGACTTCGTGCGTGGGGACCGTGACCATCCTGATGCCATCCAATTCTGGACATCGAGAACGACAGCTTCGTCGACGGATATTGTCATCCGCAACAATCAAATTCTGCAAGGAAAAGGCGCCGCAATTCAGGGTATTTTTATAACGGACCAGATAGGAAACCTGCCTTACAAGAATCTGACTATAGAAAATAATCTGATTTTCCAGGATGGAATGCCTAACGGTATCATGATTAGCAACGCACAATTAGTGAAGTTAACGGGAAATACAGTCATTTCAGCGCCATCTACTTCGGTATCGACCTGGATACGTCTTTCTAATATTACGGGTGGAACTGTTTCCGATAACGTCACTGACAGGTTTGTTGAGCGGGGCAAGAATGTGGGTGTCCGCTTTGCGACTAATACGACCCTGGCGAGCCCCGGAAAAATCATCAAATCCTTGAAGGACATAGAAAACATAGCGGGAGCTTTGCCGTTCCGGTTGATTACCAAGGGCGCGGGATATCAATTGAGAGGCATCGGATCAGCTATCAAGCTTGGCGTGCCGATTTCAGGTGGCCCTGTACCGGATCCCCGGAATGTGCGTGGGGCATCCGCGACTGAAACGACCGCCTCATTCACTGCACCTACATTGGCCGATGCTTTGGTTGCGCCAACGAACGCGAAATTGGTGGATACAAAGCTGAACTCGAGGCTGTTCATCGACGTAGTAAAATCGTCTAATACATCAATGTCTGTTAGCGCGAAATCGATCGCTGCTGATCTCATTTTTTCCGTTACAGCTACTAATCACAAAATAACCTGATCCCCGATTCTCCAAGCCTTTTGGACCGAGTCCGCTTTCGGATATTCCATATGTTATTATTCATTAATACAATGCGGTGTAACGACGTGAGTAGATTGTTAACGCATTGGAGTAGGCATGAGTTCATCCCTGTAGATCATATTTCAACCTGCATCGGGCAAGAGATTCGTCATTAACGACGGATTGTGGATGAGCCGGCAGGGGAATCTAAATGACGACTTTCAACGTATCCAATTCTGCGCAGCTAACAACTGCGCTTGGTAACGCTTCTGGTAACGATACCATTGTTTTGGCGGCGGGAGAATATGGCACCGTCAATATCAAGAATAAGAATTTCAGCAGCACGGTCACGATAATCTCGGCCTCCGGTGATACTCCCGCGCATATTGACCGTCTCAATGTAAGCGGCTCCAGTAACATAACCTTTAAGAATCTCGATATCGGCAGCGGAATTACCGCAGCGGAAGCGGGAACTTCAGTTAAGATCGCACAGGTTGGAACGTCATCCCACATCACGTTTGACGGCAACCATCTTCATGGGTCGCTCGACGGCAACGCCAACAACGATGGCACGTTGCTCATGGTCCGCAACAGCAGCGATATAAAATTGCTGAACTCTGATCTGGAGCAGGCCTATAGGGGAACCTATTTCGAGAAAACCGACGGCGTAACGGTCCGCGGCAATAAATATCACGATATCCGCTCGGATGGCGCCGATTTCGCGCAGGTCAAGAATGTTGTAATCGACAGCAATTATTTCACAGACTTCTCGCGACTGGGAGCAGATCATCCGGATGCTATTCAGTTCTGGACGTCAAATACGACGGAAGCTTCAAAGAACATCGTGATCAGCAATAACCAGATCGTCCAAGGTAAGGGCGCTGGCATGCAGGGCATCTTCATAACTGATCAATCAAATGGCGGCATGCCCTACGAAAACCTCACAATTGAAAACAACCTCATTTATGAAGACGGCTTTCCAAACGGCATCATGGTAGCGACTGCAAAGAATGTTTCTATAAAGGGGAACACGGTTGCATCGTCATCGGAAACAGCAGGTTCTGTATGGATCAGGCTTGCGGGACTTCAAGGCGCTACCGTCTCTGACAACGTGACTGACCGGATCGTACAGCGCGGCACGAATACAGGTCTGACGTTGACGAACAATATCAGCCTCGACACCGCATCAGCTACTGTCAAAGCACGCCTTTCCAGTCTTGGCGCAGGAATTTTGGCCTCTATTGCAGGTCTGGTTACGTCGGGAATTGGCTATCAGCTCGGCGGCGTCGGATCCGCGCTAAGTTTTAGCGGGACGGCGTACAAGGATCTTAGTGGAACTTGGGCAGGTGCTCCAACCCCTGTAACCGAGCCCACTGAGCCGGTAGTAACTCCTCCGGTGGTAGTAACTCCTCCGGTGGTAGTAACTCCTCCGGTGGTGGTGACTCCTCCGGTGGTAGTACCTCCGGTTGTAGTACCTCCGGTGGTGGTAACTCCTCCAGTGGTAACGACACCTACACCAGCGACGCCTAAGCCAGTGACTTCGACGCCGTCGGGCTTCTCCTCGCCGACTCTGGCGGATTTCCTTGGGGCACTTGCCTCAGCTGCTGCAAAGCCCAAGACCTCGACGAGTGTGAGTACGACTGTCAAACTCGTCACATCGTCCGCTGCGCCACTGACGCTGACCCCTACAACCAGCCTGCAATCCTATATGGCCAGTTTGCTGGCTAACGCGCGCTAAAGCGCATAGAGCGAAATATCAGGCCGGCGTCTTAAGTGACGCCGGCCTTTTTTTGCCCCGAGCGTTTCGTGGCGCAGAGAAAATTGGTGGTTTCGCAGGGGCGATGATATAAGGGCGTTGGCAATGGCCAGCATCGAAGCAATCTCCGTTGTGACGGTCACTTATTCGGATCGACTATCTACATTATTTCCGATGTTGACGGCCGTGCACGCTCAGGGCGTTCGCCATGCAATAGTTTACTGCAATGGAGTGACGGAGGAAGTACGGTCGCGCGTCATCCAATTTGCGCAACAACTCGACATCGATGTCGAACTGCCTGGCGCGGACTACAATGCCGGATCCGCGGTTGGCTACTCGCAAGGTCTGGCGTGCGCGTTTTCCCGAGCCAATACCGATTCAGCGTTGTTATTGGATGACGATAACATACCGGAAGGTGATTGTATTTCCACTTTGGCTGTCGCTCTAGAGCAATCAAAAGCTGCAGCAGTCTGCGCGCTACGGAAGGATCGGCCCTATCTCGTGGCGGTGGCCAACGCAGGCAATGCCGACGCAATGATCTTGCGGCCGGGCCAGGTGTTCAATTTCGATGTGCGCATGACCATGAGTCGCACGGTTCGCAAGATTTTCCGGGTTGGGTCGGCAAGGCCGAGTGCCGAGAAAATAATCGCAATTCCCCGTGCTCCTTATGGAGGCCTGCTCATACCCCGGCATAGTTACGAGCGCGTTGGCGGGCCAAATGCATCAATGGTCTTATATGCAGACGACCTTGAGTTTTCGGAGCGCTTGGCAGCCGCGCCGGGGGGGCTTCTGCTTGTCGCGGATGCTTTCGTCGACGATGCGGAAGAGTCCTGGAATATGAATACAAAGCGGCAAAGTGCTGCCGCGCGCCTTGCTAACGCAAGCCCCGATTTCCGTTTGTTTTATTCAGTACGCAACGCAGTCTATCTGGATTTTCGACGGGGCGGTTTCAGTCTGTGGCTGCTCATCAACAGCCTTTTCTTTCTAGCGACTACGCTGTCTGCATCGCTCATGCGCGGCAGGTTGAAAAACGCCGCCGTGCTGATCTTCGCGTTTATTGACGGTGTGCGCGGTCATCTGGGAATGCATGTGCGCTACCCTCTCCCTGGCGGACGAACGGCAAGCGCGCACGTAAGCGTGGCGTGAAGGCCGTGGCGCCTGGTTGGGCTGACGTGTATCATCTCAGATATGATAGGCGAACTCGAAGAGCTTAAAGGCTTGCTCCTGAATGACTGGGATCCGATTGGCGTGGCGGTGGTCTGACGCCCCCACCGCGCAAGGCGGTCGCCAGGCCACGCTTACGCGCGCACTGAGACTCGCAAACTTGCGATCGGATATCCTTGCCGCTTTCGCGGCGCAGTTTGCCGATCAGAGAGCCCCGTTGGCGTGAATCTTGTCAGGCGTATTTTCGCCGGCCCGTCATCGGCGATCGGGCAGAGGGTAGGTGAGAAGGGCCAGCAGGAATGTCATCCAGCTTCGTCGATAAGATGGTCTGATTTTAAGTGCCTGAAGCGCGCGCGGCATGGCAGTTCGCCATCGTCCATTCTTTTGGTGGGTGCGTGCAATATCCAGCAAGAAATCTGCATGAAGCTGTGGGTGTTGTTCTATAACGTCGATGTTCTTCTTGAGGATATTTTCGAACGAGAATGCGAGATTGACTTTAGCTTTTGAAATACTGTCCGGTTCAATGAAGCATAGACCCAAGGGCTCTTCGATAAAGATGAATTTGGTATGCCGTGCGAGGCGGGTGGTCAAATCCCAATCCTGGCCGATTTTCAGACTCTCATCGAAACCTTCAATTTTTTGAAGAAGATCGCGTCGCACGAGCAGGGTTTGCGTGCTGATCATCGGGCGCTTCAGTAGAGAAAGCAGGATATCGCCCCCAGCGGGTTCGCATTCAGGGTAAGGGGCGTAATACACTTGGCGGGAACCATACTTGCCGCGCCCGGCCTCACCATAGGTGACCTTGCCACAATAAACTGCGCCGTAATCGCTCGAATTGACGCGGCGATATTCCTCCATCTGCTTCTCAAGCTTGGTCACGAGCCATTCGTCATCGCTGTCCTGAAAGGCGATCAGGTCCGCGCGGGCGGCCCTTATGCCGGTGTTGCGCGCGCCGGACCCGCCCTTGTTTTTTTCATGGACGATCACGCGGAGACGAGGGTCGCTAATCGAAGAGAGATAAGCCTGCGTTTCATCCTTCGAACAATCGTCAACGACAATCACTTCTATGTCATCAAAGGTCTGACGAAGCACGCTTTCCAATGCACGCGGCAAGCAATGCGCACGGTTATAGGTTGGAATGATGACCGAAACGGCGGCAATTTTCTGCCCGGCAAATTCGTCGGCGCTCGCCATTGTCACTCCATATAAAGCTGTCGAACCGGGCTAACGGACAAACAATCCGACGTGAGGATTAGGAAGGCCAGGCCGCCGTGGGGAGCGCGCCATGACGTTTCTTATACATATTCAGCAAGCCAAGCGCCGCACCCATCAATATAAACGGTATCGAATTATTGTCTTCCTGGCTCAGCACCGACTTGATAAGAATGAAGGCGGACATCATTGAAACGATCAAAAGAGGTAGATCGCTCGCCAGGCCTTCCTCCATCATGAGCAGCCTGAAACACCAGTAGATCGTTAGAAGGAACATTCCATAAAAGAGAATAAACCCCACCGCTCCATAATCGAGGCCAATGGAAAGCATATAACTGTCAATAGTCACGAACGTATAGTTTTTAAAGCCAAGTACGCCCGCCGCGCGTCCCGGTCCATATCCGAAGATCGGGCTTTTTGCGATGATTGGCAGGCCTTTTGCGACTTGTTCTCTGCGCGCATTATCGCTGCCCTGGGTCGAACTCGAACCAAGCACGCGATTGTTTATTGAGGAAACGGTCATGATCGCGAGACACAAAGCGATAAGGAAGCCCGGATAGGCGAGCGACATTGCCGGGCCGATCAGACTGAAACGACTCGTTTTCCAACGACGCAAGCCCCATAGAAGTCCGAAAATTGCATGGGAAACGAGAAATCCCAAATTACCCAGGCGAGCTTGCGTGCTCAGAATTGCGTACAGGAAAATAATATCCAGCAGGATCAGGCCGGCGATAAGAAATATCGACTTCGTTCTTATAATGTAAAAAAGCAGAATTGGTGACGAAAGTGCAAGAAATTCAGCAAATGGAAGTGGGTTTGTAAACGTGGACTTTGTTCTGTAGAGGCCATCTCTGAACCTTGTCCCATAAATTTGATCAAGCATCTTCGGATCAACCTGGAGGAAGCTAGGGATATGATCCATCCAGAGAACCTGTTGTTCGTGACTTTCAATGATCCCGATAACCGCTACAACAACCGCAGTTATGAAGAAAATCTTTATAAGGCGAAGTATGCTTTCTTCGCTGCGCAAGGTATAGGCAGATACAAAAAATACCGCCGTCCAAAGAAACTGATAATTAATGTAGTTCTTAACGGAGACGGTGATGTCGCCCATTACCGCCATCGAGAGCGATGCCGCCTGGATGATGAGAAAACCGACCATCATCTTGGGGAGCGGCGGATAAATTCCCAGTGCATCTCTCATCTCTCCGCGAAAAGGCTTTGAAACCGAAAGACTGATAAGCAAACATAAGGCCATTGGCGCAAGCACGAGGCGGCGCATGGAGATCCACGGCATTCCCGGTATAGAGATGGCTATATAATCGGGCCAAACGACGGAAATTGCAACGAAGAGAAAGAAGCATCGGATCATCAGGCGGGTCGGTGGATTCACCTGATCCGGTAGTGTCCAGATTACCAAGAGCAGCATGATGGCGATCGGCGCTAACAGATAGACGCGCATATTCGGTGGCAGCACGGCAGCGTAGAAGCCGTACATCATGCCGATGCCGAGCAATATCGCAAGGCCAATGAGGCTGAGCAGCTTTCCGCGCAATGGCATCCACTGCCGGCTATACGGCGCCAGCACCTCGTATCGCGGCTGGACGAGCGCCAGAAAGAACGACCATAACTTCATTGCCGCCAGGGATGTAAGGTTTCGCACCATATACCGCGCTTGTTCCTAACTATCCAAAACAGGTCATTCAACGTTTCGCCGGGCAAGGGCAGTATACTTACGTCCCGTGGCTGGCGCTGCGATCACTGATCTCTCAACGCGCTTTCGTCAACAATTCAAATATTCGCGTGAAGTTGATTGTTGCGCGCCTCTTCATTTCGGCAGCGGTTTGCTCGGTTCGTCCGTTGGCGAGCGCGCTCTCGAGAGCTGCCGCCAGAGACTCGCGGTTCATGGTTGCCACTTCCACGGTTAATGCCTTGCCCAATTCCGGGCCGTAATAGTCGCGCATTATGCCCCATGCCTTACGGGAATAGGCAATGGAAACTGTGGGTATCCCTTGCGACATGGAAGCGATCGTAGCGTGCGTTCTCGCCCCTATCAGCGCATCGCACAGGCCGATCACGCCCTTGAAGTCCGAAGCTGACAACGGCATTGAGATAACGAGATTTTCGTTTGGCCGTTGCAATCGGCGAAATACTTCGCGGCACGCAAACATGTCGTTGTTCCGGGCCACACGCTCCTGCACATGCGGGAGGAGAAGCACTTTATATCCTTGCTGGTTCAATCGGTCCACGAACGCGGCGATCTCGTTCAGATAAGCCTCGGGTTCAACGTCGGAACGAAATGCCAATATTCCCGAACTCACCGAAAGGCCGATCAGCTTTCGATTTTCGATCGGAAAATGGTGCTCTGTTTCTACGATGTATCGGGCCTGTTCCACCGGCGTCACCGGAAGCAAAAAGGCGACGTCTGCGGTCAATTCTATGGACAGTTCCGGAACGATCTCCGTCAGGTACTCAAACGATTCCGATTCTCGAACCGTGCATAACGCGATGTTTTCTGTCGAAGCCTTGAAGAGCTGCTCGCTCGCCTTGTCAAACGGACCAATGGTGTGAGCAAGTAACGCAACCGGCGCACCACTGTGCAGGATGCCGGCATGGGAAGCGAAGTCGCCATAGTCCGAAGTGAATATGTCGCCCCCCGTCGCGATGACGAGATCGGCGTTCAGAATGTTCCGGATCGCGGCGCCGGTGCTGCGGTTCCTAAGGATCGTCTTGTCGAGAATGCGTGCGGCGTCATAAACCGCTCGTTGGCGGGCAGGGGACCAGCGATCGAACATGCGCCGCGGGGCCGGCATGATCCCTGCAAGCCGGCTGCCATAGAAGTCACGATCATAGTCTGGATCACCGGTATGAAGCGTCACGTGCGCCTCTCCGTTCGGGAAAACCGTTTCGAGGCCACCGATTATTGACGTCACCAGCGCCTCGCAGCCACGGTTGCGGCCACCCGTTGTATTCGTGATCGCTATTTTCGGCATTGATTACCCACCGCTAAACTGTTGGAGGCGTTTTGCGGAACCAGCCCTGATGGCCTGAAAGAATTCCACGGTCTTGTCCGCTATAGTTTCCCAATCATAACTGTCGAGATTGGGCTGCGGCGAACGATCCGTCTGCGCCCAGGAAACGATGTCCTCAATCGCCGGGGCGGCGATTTCCCCGTCGAATAGCTTGATCCACGCGTCTCCGACACTATCGTGCAGTTCTTCGAATACAGGTACCCGCGGTATCGCGACGGGACAGTCAAAGGAGAGGGCCAGCATTACCGAGCCCGAGTTGGTGACGTGCCTGAAGGGGATGACGACGACGTCAGCAGCGCGCAAATAAAGTTGCAACATATCGTCTGCGATATAATCCAGTTTCAGCTCGATGCGTGGGTCATTTCCCGACAATGCTCGCAGCGTTTTGACGTAGTTCTCATTCTCGACCTCGCCTGCAATGATGAGGCGGGCGTTTGCCGTGCTGGCCCTGAACGCAGCAATCAATCCCTCGGCATTCTTGTACGGTCTTACGTTTCCCAGGAAGAGCAAGGTCGGCTGACCGTCCGTCATTGCCAGCGAAATACGAGCATCTTCACGAGTGATATCATCGGGATAAACGCCCCTGTAATGCGGATGGGGAATGACCGTGGAAAAGCGCGCAGCCAGCCTCGGGTAGCGCGTGACGATATCCGGGCCGTGCGTCTTGCTGAGCAAGATCACCCCATCTGTAAGGTGAATCACGAATGCGCTATATGTCCGCCACAACCAGCCGTAGAAGCCGTGCGCGAGGACTTCATTTCCTTGCATCTCATGTGGTACAGGATCGTGCGCCGTCCAAACGATCTTCCCGCCCTTCATCTTCAGGATCAAAAGGGATACGATGGACGCGAGAACAAATTTCAGGATCAGCGATTTTCTCGTCCAGAATGGCGATTCCAGCCAATGGATCTGCAGAATGTCGAAACGTTCCTTGAGTACCTGTAAAACCAGGGCCTTGCCGCGAACCACGCCCGAAACCTTGGCGCGTTTTGCCAAATGGCCATTCAGGGCGCTCGGATAGCTGTTGTTGGGGGTGGACAACGGCCAAACTAGGATATTCAGCGGTTTGCGGTTTTTCATCCAATTACACGCAGAATGCTGGAAATATCACGACGAGGAGAAACGGCCACCTTGAAGTGCTCCGGAAGATGGCCAACCGCCATCATCGTAATCACCGCTTCATTCTCACCAATGCCCATCGCTTCGCGCATTTTGCGATCTTGTTCAGCTGTGGCGCTCCAGTTTAACATGCATGTGCCATAGCCAAGGCCGTGAAGCGCATAGCATAATGACATGGCGAACATCCCGCCATCCACCCAGCACTGATTGCGTTCACTGATTTCGATGAAGCTGCGCATGTCGGAGGTGATGATCAACACCGCGCCTGCGCGATCACCAAAGCCACGGTTTCCATTCTGAAAACTCAGGGCCCGGGTCATGCTCTGTTGCGAAAAAAGAGCGTGAACGCGTCCCGATTGGCGGTTACAAACGGACGGCGTTTTGAGTGCGGTCAGGGTCGCAGCTTTGATTGCTTCTACTGCCACAGGGGCACCCGTAAAATTGCGAACGCTAAATCGGGTGCGAGCAAATACGTCGAAATCCAGCTGAATTGCCTGCTCGATCTCGCTTTTTTTTACCTCTTTCGTGCCGGCATCAATGGCGGCTGCGCCGTCGTGTCCATTGGCCAGGAATGCATCGAGCTCCGCGATCTCGGGCAGGCCGGCATCGACGTTGAAAGAACGATATTCCTGCAATGCCTTGCGTGAGGCCCGGGTAACAAGGCCCGATCCGAACCGATGTTCGTACTCTGGCACCATGTCGAACAAGCGCTGCAAAGCATCGCGACCGAACCCGGCGCGCGGCGATGATAGCGCAAGGCCCTTTTCTATACGGTGACAGTCCATCATGATGCGGGCGCCAAGCATTTCCGCATCAAACGGTGGATGCAGGATCGACGCGCTGGATCGAAAGCGCTGTTCATCATAGCTATATTGAGCTGCGAGAACGGCATTGAGCTTTCGAGTGTAGCGCCATTTGCGTAACACCTCGTACCGCGTCTTACCGATCAGGAGCCTTAAAACAGATTTCATGTTAGCAGATACACTTTGAAATGACGCCGCACTGTATTTGTCTAAACCGCATAAAATTCGATTAAGGACAAACAAGTTATAAGGGTTTTAGCGTTCCGCAGGAGGTCAGTCAGCGTTTTTCATGCTGCTCCGGGCCTCTTTTTCTATTGGTAAGCCGGCCAAGGAGCGGAGCAAATTCGCGCGCGCTGTCAGCTATCGTTCTGCGATCGATCACGAATAACCCGACAAAATAGAGTGGCACGCCTACTGCAACCATAATAAGAATCCGTTCCAGCGGTGACATTTCCAACAGAACAGTGCGTTGAAGAATCGCGAGAATCGCTGCCATGATTGCCGCTGCAGTGAGCGCGGGCATGATCGTTTTTATCATTGCGACAGGGCCGATACTTAGTCCACGTTTCAGCAGGCGGAGCGAAAAGGGCAGCGTGATATAGGCGCGTAATGTTTGGGCGGCCGTTACTGCAAGAACACCAAACGGGGCGGCAATACTTGCTGCGATAAGATTGCCCGCCGACGCCGCGATCCCCGATTGCAGTGCGAGCGCTGACTTACCCATCGAAGCCAAAGCGGGCGTGAAAAAATACATGATAACGACTGGCCCCACCACCAATCCGTTGATGGCCATGATTTGCCCGGCGGTGCCCCATTGCTTGCCAAATACCAGATGAACAAAGTCAGGCCCGACAGCGGCTGCGCCCAGAAACACAGGGCATGCCACCAGGCTGCAAGTGCGGGTGAGGCGAAAATAGGCAGCGCCGATTCGGCCTTCTGTATCCTGCATTCTTGAAAATGCCGAAGTCGCGGCGGATTGCAGAGGCGTTATCACCATGCTTACGAGCATGTTCAACGCTCGCGTACCGACACGATATTGCGCCAGCGCCGCGGGGCCCAGCACAGCGCCAATTACCAACCCAACGATTTGCGAGTTGCTGACGGCCAGCAGCTGCGTGCCAAGCAGATGAAGCGAAAACGCCAGGAAGCCGCGGACATGGCTTGCCGCAAATGTCAGGCGCGGACGCCATTTCGTTGACGTCCAGATCAGTACGGCCCCGATCGACGCTGCGAAGAGCCGGCTGGCGACCAGGGCCCAGACGCCCCAGCCAGCATATGCAAGCGCTACGCCGGCAATGCCGCTGATCGTGTTGGCCAGCATCCCTCGCGCGGCGAGCGTCTTATAACGGAATTCACGCCGGAGCTTCGCACCGTGTACGGCCGTAGATCCGTCAATCAGAAGCGAGAGCGAAAGAGCAGCGAGTACCAGGCTGAAGGTTGGATCGTAGAGCGATGCCGCGAGTGGCGCTCCCACCAGGCTGAGAATCGCGCACAGCGCCAAACCAATGCTGAGATTTGTCCAAAACGCTGTAGAGGCGACATCGTCATCCCATTCGACCCGCTGGATCAGGGCATCAGGAATACCCGCCGCGACGATAACGCGTCCAAGATCTATGAAAATCGTGGCGAAGGCGACGATACCAAATTGCTGGGGCGTCAATAATCTCGCCAAGGCGATGAAGACGACCATCGACGAGAGATTGTTGAAGACCGCTTGGCCAATCATCCACAGCCCGCCGCTGGCGAAGCGCTGCTTTATACTCACTTTTGTCTAGCCCCAACCATGGGCGAGCGCCTTCGTACATTTCGATTGAAGCGTCATCTGACTGTCCCGAAGCGGCATCTGCATAATGTGGTGCCCCTTCTGAACCGGCTCGTACCAAGATTTCGTTGCGCTGCAACCAAATTGCATGTCTCGCTGCCCCTGCGCCGCAACCATAAGTGCACCAAGATTTGAAAATTTTCCTTTGGTCGTTAAGGGTCAGGCCATCGCGCGGGACAAAACGAGGCCGACAAGGGGGCATAAACTACCATGGCCGATCACTTCGTTAGCGTGATCATACCCCATTATAACGACCCGCAATCCCTTGCCCTGTGTCTTGATGCGCTCGAACGGCAGACCATCCCACAATCGGCTTACGAGATCATCGTTGCGGACAACATGTCGCCGGTGGGTATCGAAGCCGTGAAGCACGCGGTGGCGGCGCGTGGGCGGATCGTTGAAGTTCCAATTGCGGGCGCCGGCCCAACGCGCAATGGCGGTGTAACCATCGCAACAGGTGAAATACTCGCTTTCACCGACAGCGATTGCGTGCCCGATCCAGCATGGATTGAAAATGGTATTGAAGCGCTGAAATCTGCAGATATCGTGGGCGGCAAGATGATTGTCACCGTCGCATCAACACAACGTATGACGGCCGCCGAAGCGTTTGAGAAGGTCTTCGCCTTTGCAAACGAAGATTATGTGAAACGGAAACACTTCACAGTAACCGCCAATCTGTTTGTCCGCCGAAACGATTTCGATCGCGTGGGTGGGTTCAGGGTTGGAGTTTCCGAAGATCAGGAATGGTGTTTGCGTGCCCGAGCGCTGGGCCTTGATATATCCTATGCAGAAAATGCCGTGGTTGCGCATCCAGCCAGACGCGAGTGGGCCGATCTGATCCGCAAATGGCGACGGATTATTTCGGAGCAATATCAAATTACGGTCGAACGGCCTTTCGGGCTTCTCAGATGGATTGCCAAGACTTCGATCATTCCGCTGTCAATAATCGTCCATATTCCCAAAATTTTTCTGTCGCGGAATACACCGGGGCTACGTAACAGGATGGCTGCCCTGTGCGGCCTTGTAAGAATAAGGCTTTGGCGCTTCGTTGCTTCAACGAGAATTATCTTTTCTCGTTCGGCCTAAAAGACGCCAGTAATTCTCTGGAAAGAAAGCTTGCCTATTAGGCGAGCCTAAAGGGGCGGGCATGAAAAAGTTTGAAGCGATTGAAAGCTTGCGGGGCTGGATGGCGTGGTGGGTCGTCGTCGGTCATGCGCTAATATTGACGGGTGCCGGATCGCTTCTTCCGCCATCACTCCGATTTTATCTTCTCAATGGCTCGTGGGCGGTGGCGACCTTCATGATCGTCAGCGGCTTCGTGATAACGCACCTCCTCATTATAAAGCAGGAGGACTATCTGCCATATCTAATACGGAGGTTTTTTAGACTTTTTCCGTTGTTTCTTGTGTTGATGACAGTATCGATTCTTGTGCGAGATATCGCGCAAATTGGGTACACCAACGCCTATTCCCAAGATATTCCAATGCGTATCGAGCGGTATCAGCTCGAGAATACCCATTGGATGGCGCATCTGTTTCTGCATCTGACCATGATTCACGGAATGATACCGGACACTGTTCTTAAATATGCCAGCAGCACCTACCTGTCTCCCGCCTGGAGCTTGTCGCTCGAGTGGCAGTTTTACATGCTGGCGCCCATTGTCCTGCCAATGCTCTCCCGGTTTCGGCGCGGGAATATCTGTGCAATCGTCTTGATGATAACGCTCACAGCGATTTCGCTTTCCGGTTGGATGGGTCAATGGCGCTATCAATCCTTCCTGCCCATCGCCATGCCATTTTTCCTCGTCGGCATAACATCCCGATTGTGGTTCGAAAAAGGCTTTCCCTATCTCGCATCGATAGCCACAATCGCTTCGTTGCTGGTTTATTGCACAGCAGCGGGTCCAATCCCGCCAAAAGGCCTCGTCATTATCCTGACGATATGGGTGTTCTTCTTACTGCTAACGGCTCGGGAACACGGGCTTCTGCAATTTAAAGCACCGATGCTGGATCGATTATCCTGGCTGGTGGCACATAATCCGCTGATCGTGGCATTGGGGCGCATATCCTATTCGACGTATCTGGTGCACATGCCCATCTTCAGCGCCATCATCGGAGCTGGAATGCTTGTATCGGGAAAATCCGATCAGATGATAGTCATCATTTTGGCGATCGCCTGTGTTCCGATCATCGCGGCTACGTCCTTTTTGCTATACCATTATGTAGAACAGCCCGGTGTGCACCTTGGCAAGATTGCGGCCGACGGCGCTGCACGACGTGGGTTAGTGGCACGCCTCTGACTGCTGAGGTTTTTCGTTCTTGCTTTTGCGCGCGCCTGACAACATCACGGCGCAACAAAAAGGCGCGACGGGATGAAAAGCTTGAAAGCTGCGGATATCGATCTGTCTCTCATCGTCCCGGTGATGGATGAGCAGCAGGCCATTCCGACGTTCGTATCACGGGTCAGTCGTGTGCTGAACGACTTGCGGGATGAACAGGATCGGCCATTGCGTTGGGAAATGCTCTTTGTGGACGACGGCAGTCGCGATGCCACCATCGCGGCGATCGTGGCAGCAAATGCCGATGATGGACGTGTCCGCGGTATTTCACTGTCCCGCAATTTCGGTAAGGAAGCTGCTTTGTCGGCTGGTCTCGACCTCGCTAGAGGGGAGGCCGTGATTCCGGTAGACGTCGATCTTCAGGATCCGCCGGAGGTAATCGGCGACATGCTGGCGAAATGGCGGGAGGGCTATGACGTTGTCTATGGGGTCCGCCGTAACCGCACCACCGACAGCCTGCCCAAGCGCCTGACTGCCGAACTTTATTACCGCGCGCACAACTGGCTTTCGCGCGACAAGATACCCGAGCATGCGGGAGATTTCCGGCTGCTCGACCGGAAGGTTGTCGAGGTGATCAGGCTGATGCCCGAACGCAATCGCTTCATGAAGGGACTCTTCGCCTGGTCGGGTTTTCGTCAGGCCGCAGTCGAATATGATCGCACCGAGCGCCTGGTCGGTCATACCAAGTTCAATTATTGGAAACTCTGGACCCTGGCGATCGATGGGATCACGTCTGCATCGACGGTTCCGTTGCGCGTCTGGAGCTATCTCGGCGGCGTCTTCGCGCTGATCGGAATGTTGTTCGCGATCTTCGTGGTCATCAAGACCATGGTATATGGCGCTGATGTTCGCGGCTACCCGTCGATGATGGTGGCTATCCTGTTCTTCGGCGGATTGCAGCTCCTGTCGCTCGGGATATTGGGAGAATATGTCGGCCGGATCCTTGTTGAGGTGAAGCAGCGGCCAATTTATGTGATACGCGAACGTATCGGGATGGAAGACTGATGGATCGCGCCGTTTATGAACGGATGGCGGAGATAGATGGAGATCACTGGTGGTTTTCAGCGCGCCGAAAGATCATCGGCAGCCTGATCCGCAAGCAGATCAATCCGCCCGCAAATGCGCGCATTCTTGAGGTCGGCTGCGGGACAGGATCGAATATCGAATTATTGCGGCAGTTCGGTGTCGTAGAGGCCATCGAGCCCGATGATGGCGCCCGCGCTCTCGCTATTGCGCGGACGGGCGCGCCAATCCAGGGCGGCTTGTTACCCGACGGCGTGAAGCTGGAAGATGGCGTTTACGACATGATCGTTCTGCTGGATGTCCTTGAGCATATTCCGGATGATTTTACGGCGCTTCAGGCGCTGCGGCCTAAGTTGAAGGCTGGCGGAAAGCTTCTGCTCACCGTGCCGGCCATGCCCTGGCTCTGGAGTGCCCATGATGTCGCGCACCATCATCAGCGGCGCTATACCGCAAAAACGCTTGATACGGTCGTGATGGCAGCGGGCTTTCGGGTAAGACATCGCAGCTTTTTTAACACCATCCTGTTCCCGTTGATCGTGGCAGCGCGCGGTGTCGGCAGGGTTACCGGACGGGAAGGCGGTGACGATGCCATGCCACCTCGGGCGATCAACGCCGTGCTGGAAAGATTGTTCGCCATGGAGCGGCAGTGGGTAAGCCGTTTCAGCTTTCCGTTTGGCGTTTCATTGGGTTTGGTGGCTGAGCCAGCCTAGACTGTGCCGTCCGCCAACTCGAGCAGCGCGCGACCATAGGCTGTCTTTGCAAACATTTCCCCGCGCTTGCGGAGCTGCTCGCGATCGATGAATCCTTGATGGAACGCGATTTCTTCAAGGCTGGCAATCTGGACGCCTTGCCTTTTCTGCAGCGTGCGCACGAATTCGGAAGCTTCGAGCAGGCTGTCATGCGTCCCCGTGTCCAGCCAGGCATAACCCCGGCCCATTCGCTCGACGTACAATTCGCCGAGTTCCATATAGAAGCGATTCAGATCGGTGATCTCGAGCTCCCCCCGCGCAGAAGGCTTCACTTGCTTGGCGAGCTCAACAACGCGGTTGTCGTAAAAATACAGGCCGGTGACAGCCCAGCTCGATTTGGGGTGCGCAGGTTTTTCCTCAATGCTCAGAGCCCGGCCCGTTTCGTCGAGTTCGACGACGCCATATGCCTGCGGCTGATCCACATGATAGGCGAACACGGTCGCGCCGGCGGTCCGGCTTTTCGCGCGATGCAGCAGTTCGCCCAGGCCTGCACCGAAAAAGATGTTGTCACCCAGGACAAGCGCAGCCGGTTCGTGTCCGAGGAAATCAGCACCGATCAAAAAGGCCTGCGCCAGTCCCTCCGGGCGCGGTTGTACAGCGTAGCTGATCTCCAGCCCGAATTGCGATCCATCCTCGAACAGGCGGCGATAATTATCGAGATACTCGGGTGACGAGATGATCAGTATTTCACGAATGCCCGCCATCAGGAGGGTGGACATCGGATAATAGATCATCGGCTTGTCATAGACCGGAAGCAGCTGCTTGTTGACAGCGAGAGTGGCCGGGTGCAGCCGGGTGCCTGAACCGCCGGCAAGAACGATACCCTTCATCTTAACATCCTCTACGAGTGCGGTTCCAGTAGCGTCGCCAGAACATCGCCGACCGCATCATGCCATGGGCGTGCTTTTATTCCGAAATCCCGGGCGAGCTTTTCGGTCGACAATCTGGAATTGGCGGGGCGTTTCGCCGGAGTGGGATAGGCGGACGTTGGAATGGCGTCGACCTTGGGCGCGACCCGGCCGTGTCTGGCAGCCACGCGGAAGACTTCGGTGGCCAGTTCATGCCAGCTTGCCTGTCCTGCGTTGACGAAATGATATGTACCGGCGGGGGCGCTCTTGTCGCTTAGCAGACTCTCGGTGAGCGTCAGGAGGGTTTCCGCAATGTCATTCGCCGATGTCGGGCATCCGATCTGATCGTCCACTACGCTCAGCTTGTCGCGCTCTGCCCCGACCCGAAGCATGGTCTTGACGAAATTATTGCCCCATGGGCTGACGACCCACGCAGTGCGCAAAATGATATGTTGTGGATGCGTCTCGCGAACAGCGCGTTCTCCCGCTTCCTTTGACGCACCATAGACGCCGAGAGGTGCAACAGGATCGTCCTCGACGTAAGGCGCGGATTTTGTGCCATCGAAGACATAATCGGTAGAAACGTGAAGTACCGGAATGGCTCGCGCAGCTGCAGCCTTTGCTATTGCGGCAGGCGCCTCGGCATTGATGGAAAATGCGACGCCATGCTCGCTTTCCGCTTTATCAACAGCGGTATAGGCGGCACAGTTGATAATCGCTGACCATTCATTTGAATCGATCATCCCAGTAATGCTAGGGGGATCAGCCAAATCCAGTTCAGCGCGCGAAGGCGTCACCAGCGTGAACCGGCCGCGGTTCGCCTGGACGATGCCGGAACCGACTTGACCACTTCCCCCCGTGACGAGGATCAAGGGCTTGCTCAAGCGCTTTTCAATCCGAGCCGCTCGCCGCTGTACGCGCCGGAGAGAATGGGACGCCACCAGGCTTCGTTATCCAAATACCAGCTGATCGTATGGGCGATGCCGGTTTCGAAACTTTCCCGTGGCGCCCATCCCAGCTCGCGCTGAAGCTTGCTCGCGTCGATGGCGTATCGGAAATCATGTCCAGGGCGATCGGCAACGAACGTGATCTGCTCGCCGTAGCTCTTACCGTCGGCGCGAGGACGGATCTTGTCCAGCGTCGCGCAGATCGTTTCCACTACAGCCAGGTTGGTGCGTTCGGAGCGGCCCCCGATCATGTAGGACTCGCCCGGCGTACCACGTTCAAACACGGCGGTAAGCGCCCGGACATGGTCATCGACATACAGCCAATCGCGTACATTCTGTCCGGTGCCGTAAACGGGAAGCTTTTCGCCGTGGAGGCACTTGATGATCACCAGCGGAATGAGCTTTTCCGGGAAATGATATGGCCCGTAATTGTTCGAGCAGTTGGTGATTAGTACCGGCAATCCATAAGTATGGTGCCAGGCGCGGACGAGATGATCGGAACCTGCCTTGGAGGCCGAATAGGGCGAGCGCGGATCGTAGGATGTCTCTTCAGTAAAAAAACCGTCCGCACCGAGCGCCCCAAAAACTTCGTCGGTCGAAATATGATGGAAACGAAATGACTTGCGAGACTCTTCTTCCAATGATTTCCAGTATTCGGTAACCGCCGAGAGAAGTGTGAAGGTGCCGACCAGATTGGTCTGGATGAAATCGGCCGGGCCGTCGATGGAGCGATCGACGTGCGATTCCGCGGCCAGGTGTGTCACGACGTCAGGCTTATATTCGCTAACGAGACGGGTCATTTCCGCAGCGTCGCAAATGTTCGCCTGCGCAAAGCTGTAGCGATTGCTGGTTTCGACGGTTTTTACCGATGCGAGATTGCCGGCATAGGTAAGCGCGTCGACGTTGAGCACCTGATGCGGTGTATTCTCGATAAGGTGGCGTACCAGCGCGGAGCCGATGAAGCCTGCTCCGCCCGTGGCGAAGATTTTGAGCGGGCGATTGGAAGCAGTCATTTTTGTCTCCCTCGGCTCACTGATCTTCAAGCGGGATCAGCGGTCTGCCGTCATATTCAAACGGACTTTCGAAATCCCTAAAAGCAGGCATCGCCGCATCCTTGTCCGAAACGAGAGGTTCCAGCGCATCGAGCGGCCACGGGATTCCGATATCGGGGTCGTTCCAGCCTATGCCTCCATCGCTGGTTGGATCGTAGAACGCCGAAACCTTATACGCGACCTCCGTTTCATCTTCCAGCGTCACGAACCCATGAAGAAAGCCGACCGGGATATAAAGCTGGCGCCGGTTTTCTGCTGAAAGTTCGGCACCCACCCAATTGCCATAGGTTGGTGAACCGCGTCGTGCATCGACGGCGACATCCCAGATGCTGCCGCGCACACATCGGACGAGCTTTGCCTGGGCGAAGGGCGGGCGCTGATAGTGCAGGCCGCGGATAACGCCGGCCACCTTCGAATAGCTTTGATTATCCTGGCAAAAATCGGCGTCGATACCCGCCTCGGCGAATCGGTGCTGATGGTAGGTCTCGCTAAACCAGCCGCGCGGATCGGAAAATGCCCGGGGGGTAATTGAAATAACAGCCACACCATACTCCAAAAGGATGATGCGCCGCGTCATACCTCCATTTTGTTGCTAATTCCTACCCGCAAAAATTCAGGTTCGAAGCCCGAAAAATGGGGGCGGGGGCCGCTTTGCCGTCAATTAGCCCGGATTGATCGCAAAGCTATGGACTTCATGGAGTTAACACCACTTCTTAACCATCAGGGGATTAGCAAGACAGTCGACCAGCAATAGTTCAGAAAGTTTCTCCAAGATGCGCTTAGCGGGGGAAGGCGAGGAGCAATTGCAGCAACTTGAATCCGGAGATTGGGAAGCGGCGGAAGCTGTGATTGATCCCGATACCGGCCTCAACGCGCTTGCCGCTCTGCTCGCGATTTACGGTATTCCGGTTGATCCGGCCAACATGCGCCATGACCTTGGCCACGAAGACCCGCCGTCGAAAGACGATTTGTTGCGGCTGGCAAAGCTGCAAAAGGGTGTGAAGGTCAAATATCTGGCGGGGCAGCAAGGCAAGCTGACCAGTCTGCCTTTGCCGGTTATGGCTGCTGGCCCGGAAGGATGGTTCCTGATCGGTCGCGTCGTCGACGATGGCGTGCTCATCCAGTTTCCCGACCAGGCGATCCGCAAAGTCGACCGTGCGGAGCTTGATGAGCTTTGGAATGGCGACCTCATTCTCCTCACCGTTCGTGAAGTCAGCGCGGGCATTCAAGGTTTCGATATTCGCTGGTTCATCCCGCAGATCGTCCGCTATCGCCGCTTGATCGGTGAGATGCTGCTGATCACATTCGCGCTCAACCTTCTCGCGCTTGCCGCCCCGCTGCTGTTCCAGAACGTCATCGACAAGGTGTTGGTCCACAACACCATGTCGACCTTGAACGTGCTGGCTTTCGGCTTCGTCGCGATATCGATGTGGGAAGTCGCGTTTGGATGGTTGCGAACCCGGTTGTTTTCCGAGACCAGCCAGAAGATCGACGTTGAACTCGGCGCGCGCCTGTTCCGTCACTTGCTGATGCTTCCGCTTTCCTATTTTGAACAGCGTCGCGTTGGCGATACCGTCACGCGTGTTCGCCAATTGGAAACGGTTCGCGAGTTCTTGACGAACGCATCTCTGTCCGTGTTTGTCGATCCTGCGTTCACCTTGGTCTTTCTGGTTGCGATGTGGTTCTATTCCTCGTCGCTATTCTGGATCGCGCTGGCCAGCCTCATTGGCTATGTCGTTGTTTCGCAGATCGTAACCGGCCCGCTGCGGTCGCGGCTTGAGGAAAAGTTCGAGCGCAGTGCTGCGAGCAATTCCCTGCTTGTCGAAAGCGTGACGGGAATCCAGACCGTGAAAGCGGCGGCGGTTGAGCCGCAATGGCAGGATCGGTGGGAACGCCAGCTGGCGGCATATAGCGCGGCCAACCAGCGGGTCATCAATCTGGGTAACACCGGAAGTCAGGCCGTTCAGCTCATCTCTAAGCTGACATTCGCTGCCATCCTCTATTTCGGCGCCAAAGAGGTGATTCAGGGCAACCTCACGGTTGGTGGCCTTGTTGCCTTCAACATGTTTGCCCAGCATGTCACTGGACCTGTGATCCGCCTGGCCCAGCTGTGGCAGGATTTCCAACAGGTTCGCCTTTCGGTGGAGCGTCTCGGCGACGTGCTCAACGCGGCGCCCGAACCACGCAGCGCCAGCAGCGTCACATTGCCGGCTCTCCGCGGCGGCGTTTCCTTCCAGAACGTTAATTTCCGCTATGCCGACCAGGGACCATGGATTCTTGACGACATCAACATCGATCTTGAACCGGGCACCATGCTCGGTATTGTCGGAAGCTCCGGATCGGGCAAGTCGACGCTGACGAAACTTCTACAGCGTCTATATCTGCCGCAGAGTGGCCGGATCTTGATCGACGATATCGACGTTGCGCAGATGGATCCGATGTGGCTCCGTCGGCAGATCGGCGTGGTTCTTCAGGAAAACCTGCTGTTCAACCGGAGCATCCGGGAGAATATAGCCCTCGCTAATCCGGCAATGCCGCTGGAACGGGTCATGATGGCGGCTGACATGGCCGGTGCCCACAATTTCATCGTTTCCATGCCACAAGGCTATGATACGCCGGTGGTGGAACGCGGAACCAATCTGTCGGGTGGCCAGCGTCAGCGTATCGCAATTGCCCGGGCGCTTGTAACAAGCCCGCGCATCCTGATCTTCGACGAGGCGACTTCTGCACTTGATGCTGAAAGCGAAGAAATCATCCAGCGTAATCTCAAGGACATGGCCGTCGGCCGCACGGTCATCATCATCGCGCATCGTCTTTCCGCCGTTCGCCAGTGTGATCGCATCATTGCGATGGAGCGGGGCAAGGTGATCGAGAGCGGCTCGCATTCCGAGCTGTTGCAGCTTGATGGTCGCTATGCCGATCTGCACCGCCGCCAGGTTGGCGATCATCGGGATTTGGCAGCATGAACATGGTTTCCGGACATCTCGTCGTCGTGCGACAGGCTCTTGCGGCGGAAAAAGCCCGCGCGCGCCGTATCGTACAGGTTCAGGAAACCGGCTTTTTGCCAGCAGCGCTGGAAGTCGTCGAACGCCCGGTATCGCCTACCGCGCGGGTTACCGCCTGGGTGTTGCTGGTCGGTATGGTCCTGATGTTCCTGTGGCTGATTCTGGGGCGCATAGACGTCGTTGCGAGTGCCCCGGGCAAGATAATACCGGCCCAGAGCGTGAAGCTGATCCAGTCGGTCGGCGAAGGCATCGTGCGCCAGATCCTGGTGCAGGATGGCCAGCGGGTCAAAAAAGGCCAGACGCTGGTCATACTTGATCCCACCGCATCCAGCGCCCAACTCGAACAGTCCCGGAAAGCTCTCGAAATGTCTTCGCTTGAGGTGGCACGCAATAGGGCGGTGCTTTCGGCGCTCAATGGACAAGGCTTCTCCTTCGCGGCGCCCGTCGGCACCGACCCCGCGGTTGCGGAAACACATCGTCAACTTGCGCATGCGCAGCTCGCCCAGATTCAGGCCGGGTTCTCGATGCAAAGCGCGAGCACGAGCGCGGCCGCGTCAGCGGCTGGCGAGGCAACCGCTCAGGCAGCGAAACTCCGCGAGACGATCCCGCTCCTTCAGGAGCAATTGGCCGCGAACGAAAAGCTGCTTGAGAAGGGTTTTGTTTCCAAGCTTCGCGTCATTGAAATGCGCCGGCAATATCTGTCCGCGATCCGGGATCGTGATATCGCCCTCAAAAGCGCGGCAGGAGCGGGGGCTAATATGGCGTCGGCCTCGTCCGGTGCGGCACAGAACAGCGCCCAGGCGCGCGTGACTTTGCTTGGCGATCTCGCAAAATCCGAGGCCGATGTAGCTCTGCGCCGCGAAGAACTGGTGAAAAGCCAACAACTGGCGACGCAACATCGCATTGTCGCGCCGGTCGATGGCACGGTGGCTCAGCTTTCCATCCATACGGAAGGCGGCGTGGTCCAGGCGGGAAAGCCAATCATGGCGATCGTGCCCAAGGGTGGCCCGCTGGTTGCTGAGGTAACATTGCTGAACCGCGATATCGGATTTGTTCAGGAGGGTCAGGCCGTTGCGGTCAAGCTGGAGGCCTTTCCCTTCACACGCTACGGCACCATTCCAGGCAAGGTTCTGACGATAAGCAGCGATGCCGTAATCGATGAAAAGCTGGGCCCGGTCTACGTTGCGCGTGTCCGATTGGCGCGCGACACGATTGACCGTGGTGACAAGGTCGTACCGATCCTGCCCGGCATGGTCGCCATGGCGGACGTTAAAACCGGGCGCCGCAGCTTCATGAGTTATTTGCTGAGCCCGATCGAACAGGCCCGGCGGGAGGCCGCGCGGGAGCGGTAATCACCGCTCCCCATGCGCCTATTTTGCCAACAACAATTGCTCGATCCGGTCGATCGGATGACCCGTCAGGTCCTTGTCGATCTCACGGACAAGCCTATCCTTGACGGCTTTGTGATAATGTTTGCGCAGCTCGCCCAGTGTTGTCGGGGGCGCTGCGATAATGAGTTGCTCGAAGTCACCGGCCAGGGCCCGTTTGCGGAGCATATCCGCCGCCTCAGCGGCAAAGCGATCTTCTTCCAGCTGATGGAAATCGGTCTGGCTGACCGCACTGGATATGCCATTCGGCCCTGAAGGCGCTCTGCCAGGGCTGGCGGATCCTTGGTCGCGGGTTGCCGGATTGTCCTGCTCATGATGCTCCTCGACCTGAAGGTTGGGATGGACCTCGTCGCCTTCGTTGCGAAGAAACATGAGCTTGCGGCCGTCTGCTACAAGTACGAGTGCCTGGTGCGGTATATTCATGCTGCTCTCCTTCTTCTGCGGAAGGAAACGTACGCATGTCCAGGAGGTTGCTAGTCAGATGACGCTTCCCTGGGAGTCAACGTGAGAAAGATCCCGTCTTTTGAGCGCAAGGTGAGCTTGCTGACCGGATGGGGCTTCTTATTGTTGACGCATGCGAGCGTGAAAGCACGGACGATCGATCCTATGACCAGCGCCGCTTCCTGTTGTGCGAAACCCGCCCCTACGCATATCCTTGGCCCCTTGCCGAACGGCATATAGGCGCGGCGACAGGCCTCCGCCTGGTCCGGCGCCTTGAAGCGATCCGGATCGAACGCATGGGGACATGGAAAATTGTCCTTATTGCGTTGGATCAGCCAGGGCGAGATTACGATCATCGCGCCTGGCTTCATGTGTTTCCCACGCATCTCGGTCGGCCGGGTAACGGCGCGAATGAAGAAACTGACGGGAGGATATAGCCGCAATGTCTCGCGAAAGAGGTTACGCAATTGCTCCATGCCTTTCAGGCTATCGAAGCTGATGTCCGCACTGCCGGTTTCGCGATCCATTTCCGCATCGAGCGCGGTCTGCAGATGGGGGCATTCGGCCAACAGGTAGAGCGACCAGCTCATCGCGCTCGCGGCCGTTTCATGGCCTGCCAGGAAAATGGTCGAAACCTGATCGATGATCTGCTGGAAGGTGAACGGTTCACCGGTCTGCGGATGGCGCGCTTCCAGCAGCGAGAGCAGGATATCCGACGGGCCGTGCTCGCCGCGCTGGTGGTAGGCATCGAAACGGGTTTGGACGATCGGTGCGAACACCGCGTGTACGTGCGCCGCCGCCTTATTCGCGCGACGACGATATCCCAGCAGCGGCAGGCCATAGATACGAAGCATCGCACTTGGCTGCACGTTCTTTTGGAAATTGTGGAAGGCGTGATATATGCGATCAGCACCTGTGCCGTCCAATTTGACGGAAAAAATCGTGCGAAAGATGATGTCCGCCGCAATGTGCGTCATCAGCGGCTCGATGGCGACGGGCCTGGACAGATCCAGCGACCGGATGTGCGCGACGAGATCGTCGACCGCTTCCTTCATGACGGGAAATACGCGTTTCAGATTGGTGTGCGTAAAAGCGGGGTTGACCATTTCCCGCTGGTTTTCCCAGTCCTTGCCGTTGGCGGAAAACACGCTGTTGCCGATCAGCGGATCCAGCAGCTCCTTCAGAAAGTCATGCTTGGGATGGACCTTTTCCTTGTCGTCCATCACCGTATCCACGATCGAAAGTTCATTGGCGATGTAGAAGTCCAGCTTTGGCAGGTGAATCTCACCCATCTTCATCGTGTAGCTGCGTTCGAACAGCGTATGGATCCAGCTTGTCCACCCCGTCAGGAAACGTTTGAGCAGGGATGCCTTGCTGCGATGTGGCTTTGGGTAGGGCGGGGTGAACGGTTCGGTCACGCATTCTCGGCCTGAAAAGCCGCGATCGACTCTCGCAACGGGCGCGGGCCGGACGTAACCGCTATATAATCGAGGGGCGAGAGACGGTCGAAGGTTCGTAGATAGTCGAAATGCGTTTCGTACTTGTTCTTGCGGCGCGCATCATAGGTTTCCGGATCGGAATATCTGAACCAGCGTGGGGAAAGCACGTGCATTGTTGGCCGTTCCGGCGTCTCGCACGAGCCGCACGGGTCGATCAACGGGATGCACGCGCCGTCAGTCAGTGAGCCAAGATCGAGCCACAGAAACTCACCAGCCGCCACTTCTTCCAGCTGGCCGTGAAAGCGGACGCTGTCTTGGCGGCAGCCGATGAGAGGTATGCACGAGCCCAGCGTCATCAATGCGAATTTGTCCGGCATCTTTCCGTCGTTCAGCGCAAGCAGCCGCTGCATGATGGGAACGGCAAGGATTGAACCATTGCTGTGGGTGGCGAACATCACCTCGTCATAGGGTTCTTCCAGTGCCGCGTTGATCGTGGCAGCCATTTCGTCGAGCCGCTTTTCGATTAAGGGATCAGGATCATTGCTGGCAAGGCTGTCGTTGAAGATGATGAAGCGCAGCAGCCAGAAGCTCTGGATCTTGCGGATGATGAACGATGCGGTGCCGATTCCGGCGGCCAGCGCCGCGAGTACGCTCCATGGCCAGTCCATCAGTTGTGCCATGACGGCCCAGAGCAGCAGCGTCATCAGTATGGGCAGCAAGATCGACGATACGCCGGGATAATAGAAAGCGATCAACGTCCCGCGCGGAAACTTACGGCCGTGGCGCCAATCCATCTGTCTGGAGAAGGCGATATAGGATTTCAGCGATCGTCCGAGCAGCCGAAGAGGGTTTTTCACCCAATGCGCACGAATGATGTCGTCCCAACCCAGGAAAATAATTTCGGTTTCGGCTTGTCCGTCATTGTCGCTGATCACCCAGCTGTTGTTGCCGCCGGGTGCCTTTCCGCGAGGCCCGACCGAGATATCCCGCTTGGCCATCGTGTTGAACAACCCGGCCTGTTCCGCGTAGAGCTGATGATAGAACCGGGCACCACGGGGATCGAAGCCGCTGAGATAGAAGATTTTACGCTTGAATGCGGTCATTCCGGCTGCTTACTCGCACCATGGCTGAACCCGAGCGGCAATATTGCATCTTCATGGATGGCACAAAGTATAATCGGAACAGCGGATGCCGCGCGCATGACAACGCCTACGGAATCCATGGCGGCGGCGGTGAACGGGATCGCTGGCGCGCGGACTTCGCTTTGTTTCGCCATATGCGATCCAATGGCGATCCGCTTGCTCCACTGGTTCTGTACTTTACGTTGGTCTACGGCTGGTTCTTCTTCAACTATCAGCGAAAATGGCTCTGGCGCGGGCAGCTGATCCGCAAAATCAACCCGCGTTACGGACAGGATTGAACGGTATGCGCGGTTCAGAGTGCGGGTTCGAACAGCGGATGCGCAACGTTCACGGCAGCCAGCGGAATCGCGCCATACACGTGCGGGAATAGCGCGCCTCCCCGTGACGTTTCCCACTTCACGGTATCGCCCAGCATTGAAAGATCGATTTCGGCGAGGACGAGATCTGTCTGTCCGGCGAAATGTCTCTCAAGTGTCCCGATCACCTGATCGTCAGTGGACAAATGGATATAGCCGTCCGCCAGATCGACGGGCGCGCCCACGAATATGCCGCTTACCTGCCAGTCATGCCATTGCGCAGCGGTCAATATCTTGACTGCGGACGTCTTGCGGGATCCGATCATAAAACCTTTAGATAATCAAAATAGGCACTGTCGGGGGGGCCGTCGAGTGCGGCCATGATGGGGCCAAAGGCTTCCTTGCCGAGGGCTTTTCCACCTTCCTTGTGCGCTTCGATGCTCGACCACTTCTCGATGAAGATGAAACGTCGTTCGTTGCCGGCATCACGCAGCAGTTCGACGCCCTCGCTCCCGGCGATCACGCGAACGGCGTCTGCCAGATTGCCGAGCGCGGTTTCCAGATCAGCGTCTTTTCCTTCGGCCGCATGCATGATGTAGGTGCGTGCAACGCTCATATCGTTCCCCCTTAGATGTCCTGGGCCAGCCGCCCGTAAAGCTCCGGCCGGCGATCCCTGAAGAATCCGAATGCCGCTCGATGGCGCTTTGCGAGGTCAAGATCAAGCGTGGCGGTGAGAACCCCCGTTTCGCTTCCGCCGAACTCCGCGAGATAGTCACCACGTTCGTCACAAATGAAGCTGTGGCCGTAAAAGCGCTGGCCATTCTCCGTCCCGATTCGGTTCGAGGCGACCACCGGGACGACATTCGATACCGCATGACCGACCATCGCACGCCGCCAGAGCCGGCTAGTATCGAGATCTGGATCATGCGGTTCGTTGCCGATCGCGGTGGGAAAGAACAGCACGTCCGCGCCCATCAACATCATCGAGCGCGCGGTTTCCGGATACCATTGGTCCCAGCACACGCCGACGCCGAGGGTGGCGGTGGGTGTAGGCCAGACCTTGAAGCCGGTGTTGCCCGGCCGGAAATAGAACTTTTCCTCATAGCCTGGACCGTCAGGAATATGACTTTTTCGATACAGGCCCATGATCGCGCCCTGATCGTCGATCATCGCCAGACTATTATAATAATGTGGTCCATCCGCCTCGAAAAAACTGGTAGGAATGAACACTGCCAGTTCGGCCGCGAGCTTCTGCATCGCCAGGACGGCCGGATGCCGATCCATCGGCAAGGCGCGCGTGAACTCCCCTTCGTCCTCGACACGGCAAAAATAATGACTCTCGAACAGCTCGGGGGGAAGAATTACCTTCGCTCCGGCTGATGCCCCCTCGCGGACAAGTTCGGACACACGCGCGATGTTCTCCGTTACGCTTTCGGTGAGCGCGAGCTGTAATGCGGCAACGGTGATCTGGGACATGGCTTACCCTGGCGGTGCGAACAATGGATTGCGGTTAGTGACAGGAGATAGAACAGCGTGATGACAGTGCAAGCATGATACCATGATCTGTCATAGCGAGGGGATCTGCTGGCTGATGCAATGGAAGCTGCCGCCGCCGCTCAATACGGCATCTGCAGGAATGCCGGCCACCGCCCGTCCGGGAAATAGTTCACCAAGGATCTCAATGGCCTCTTCCTCGTTGGAGCCCCCTTCGTAGGTTGGCATGACGATCGCTTTATTGCCGATGTAAAAGTTCATGTAGGAGGCTGGCACGATCTGACCATCGCGCCAGACTGCGCCGGGCGAGGGGAATGAAACGACCTCAACGCCGAAGGCGGTGGCCCGCGAAATTGCATCGGCATAAATCGCGCTGTTCGGGTCATCACCGTGCGGGACCGGCAGCAAGAGACGGTTTTCGCCGACGAACCGCGCCAGGTTGTCGACGTGACCGTCGGTATGGTCGTTTTCGAGGCCGTCGCCGAGCCACAGAATGCGAGTCATGCCGAGATCCTCGGCAAGCTTTGCCTCGATTGTGGCGCGATCCATTTCCGGGTTGCGATTGGGGTTCAACAGGCATTGCTCAGTGGATACGAACAGACCCGTGCCGTCGGTGTCGATGGCCCCCCCTTCCAGGATCCAGTTTGCGCTGCGCAGGGTGAAATCTGTCGTTGCCGCCAGCCGTGCCCCGATGGTGTCATCACCGGGAAGGTCGTATTTCCCGCCCCAGAAGTTGAAGCCAAAGTCGACGGCAGCGCGCTTGCCTTCGTTTCTGACGATGATCGGTGCGGTATCGCGCAGCCAGATGTCCCCAAATGATTGCTCTATGATGTGTGCCGACCCGCCCGCCAGCAATTGTGCGGCGGCGGATGCCTCTGCATTTGCTGCCACGAGGATGACCTTTTCGCCCTTGCCGCCGGCGTAAACTGCGCGCGCAAAAGCCGCTACCTCGGCACGCGCAGGCTCGAGATCTTCCTCCCACAACTCCGGATGGCTTGGAAAACCGATCCATACGGAATCATGCGGCGCCCATTCGGCAGGCTGGCGAGGATGAGTCATGGCCGGGCTCATAAGCGGCCAATGTTTCACTGGAAAGCGATTCGGTAGGTTACAGTCTCTCACGCATCAAGAACGGCGCGGACTTTCGTGGCCAGTTGGCGGATCGTGAACGGCTTCGGCAAAAGTTCTACGCCCGCCTCCAATGTACCGTCATGGACGATTGCATCTCGCGTATAGCCCGTGGTGAAGAGAAGTTTCACATCGGGCCTTTGTGCGCGCACCGCATCGGCGAGTTTGCGGCCGTTCATATCGGGCATCACGACATCGGTGAACAGCATGGTGATCTCCACGTCCTTCTCGAGAATGCGGAGTGCTTCTGCGCCGCTGTCAGCCTGAAGAACGGAATAACCAAGGTCGCGTAGCGTTTCGACGCTCATCATGCGGACGCGATCCTCATCCTCGACGACGAGGACGATTTCCGCTTCCCTGCCCGTGGGCAGCACATTTTCGGGAACAGCGGATGGCTCGGCAATGGCTTCGGGTGCCGCATGGCGGGGCAAGTACAGCTTGACGGTCGTGCCGACGCCAGGCTCGGACTCCAGCCGCACGTGGCCGCCGGATTGCTGCACGAAGCCGAATACCTGGCTTAGTCCAAGGCCGGTGCCCTTGCCGATACTTTTGGTCGTGAAAAACGGATCGAATGCCCGATCCAGAACTTCCTGCGGCATTCCCGCCCCAGTGTCCGTCACCGCGATCAGCACGTAGTCACCGGGTACGACTTCCGAGTGCGAACGTGCGTAGGAATCATCAAGCGTGGCATTCGCGGTTTCGATTGTAAGCCGACCGCCGTCGGGCATGGCATCGCGTGCGTTCACCGCGAGATTTACGATAGCGTTTTCGAGCTGCCCCGCGTCAGCGAATAGCTTCCAGACCCGGCCGGAAAGAATGGTCTGTAGCCGAACGGTTTCTCCCAGGGTGCGGGTCAACATGTCCGACATCCCGCTGACGAGCGTATTGGCATCCAGAGGCTGGGGCATCAGGGCCTGACGGCGTGCAAAGGCCAGCAGCCGTTGGGTGAGCGCGGCGGCACGCTTTGCCCCCTCCATGGCCTGGTCGAGCACATGATCCAGCCGGGCGCGATCGCCCGCCCGCCGTTTGGCCAAATCGAGGTTGCCGATGATGATCGCAAGCATGTTGTTGAAGTCATGCGCAACCCCGCCGGTCAATTGTCCGACGGCTTCCATTTTCTGCATCTGCCGAACCTGGGCTTCCGCTGCCTCCCGCGAAGCCGACTCTTCGCGCAAAAGAAGATTTGCCGCCGACAATTCGGCGGTTCTTTCCTCTACTTTGCGTTCGGTGTCCTGCACCGCCCGAACCTGAAACGTCGAGAGCGCAGCCAGCAGAAACGAGACGACTATGCCAGCGAAGCCGAGGGTCAACGGCAAGGTAAGCGGGGATTCTGCATCGAAGGATGGCGTGGTGGCCACTTCTACCGTCCAATGCTGGCCAGCGATATCGATTGGAACCAGTGAGCGGTAGCGGGGCGCCGACGAATTGGAGGGCGTAGTGCGATACAGCAGGTTTCCTTCCTTAGGATCACCGGCATGGATAGCGATGGAAACTTCGCGTTGCTGCCTGCGTTCAAATATCACGCTGAACAAATCCATTGGACGCAACGGACTGTAAATCCATCCCCTTAGCGTACGCCGCGCCGCCGGCAATTGCGCTTCCGCCGGATTGTTCTGATATACCGGCAGGTAAATCAGGAATCCGGTTTGCATTTTTGGGGAAGATTCCTGGAGAAGCTTTACCTTGCCGCTCATCGCGAGCTGGCCGGTTTCGGCCGCGCGGAGCATTGCGGCCCGCCGGACTGGGTCGCTCATCATGTCGAACCCGATGGAATGTTCGTTCCAAACATTTGTCGGCTGGAGATACAGGATCGCTGAGTAGCGATCGCGCGTACCTGCCGGCCACATGCGAAAGGATGGGTCGCGTCCTTCCGTGGCCATCCAGTGGTTCACCCAGTCGACATCAGCAGGGGTCGCCGCGTATCTGGCATAACCAATTCCCAGCGTGCCCCGGTAGTTTTTCTCGAGATCAAGCTGCTCGACATAGGCGTTGAACTCTTCCGGGCTGACTGCGTCATCGGATGCGTAGAGGCCAGCCATGCTTCGCAGCAGCGCCAACTGGATATCGATCTTGGCGTTGATCGCGCCCACCGCGCTTTCGACAAGCCCGTCAAAGCGTGCATGACTGCGAGCCTCTGTGACTTTCGCGAGTTGCCAGGCAACGGCAAGCGAAGCGACCAGCCCGATCATCAAGATGATGAGCGGAACGGCCGGCATGCGACTACCGCGGGACCTGGAATCTGTCGTCAAAATGCCGAGCCTTTTCGTCGGCACAGTTCAAGCGGCAGCGCGCCATGGCTCACGCCAAAGATGGTCCAGAATGCTCCCCCGCGCATACTAAAAGGCTATTCCGCTGTTCGAGATTTGTCGCGTATGGCACGGAATTCGCTTGAAGAATACCAGTTTGGCCATTTTCCATCATTTGCGAGTGTTCGGCCAATCGTGTAGTTCAACACCAGATCCTGAATTGCGCCTGACCAATCCCAGCTGGGATTATATTCGTCCTGGGGTCTGTGGTAGCGATGTTCGGTGTAATCTTCTTCCAGCATCTTGCCGCGCTCGATTCCGCCGTTGACGAGATCCTCGCCAGGATCGGCATAAATCGCGGGCACACCCTGCTGGGCAAAGCTGAAATGGTCCGATCGAAAATAAAATCCCTTCTCCGGCGTTGGTTCGGGTTTCACCGTCCGCCCCTGGAGTGCGGCAGCGTGTTTGAGATAATCCTCGAAGTCCGATTTGCCGCCGCCGATCAGTACAATATCCCGTGTCGCGCCCCTCACGTTAAGGACATCCAGATTGATAACGCCGGCAATCTTGCCGAGCGGCCCGGTGGGGTGGGCCGCGTAATATTTCGAGCCCAGCGTGCCGGATTCCTCTGCGGTCAAGGCCATCAGCATGATTGAGCGTTTCGGTGCTCCTTCACTTCGAAACGCCTCGGCTAATGCCACCAGGCCTGCAATCCCTGTCGCGTTATCGGCGGCACCGTTGCAGATGTCATCGCCGTTGATTGGCTCACAATGTCCCAGATGATCCCAATGGGCTGAATACAGGACATATTCGTCCGGCTTTTCGGTTCCCGGCAGGATGCCGATCACGTTATGGGAATCCTGGCGGCGAATGGCATTGTCGATCGCGACGGATGCCTTGAGACCGAGCGCAACCGCCTTGAAGCCTTTTTTTCCCGCAGCTGCGATCAGGGTATCGTAATTTTTTCCCGCCGAAGCAAAAAGGCGATGCGCCGCGTCGTTGGTAATCCAGCCGACGGCCTTTGACTGATCCATGTGGTCATCAGGCTCATCAAACGACAGCTGGGGCCCCGACCATGATGAAACCACCACGCTGAAGGGGTAGGCGGCAGGCTCGGTGTCATGGACAATGATTGCAGCCGCCGCGCCCTGTCGCGCCGCTTCCTCGAGCTTATACGTCCAGCGGCCATAATAGGTCATCGCCCGCCCCTCGAACGGACCGTCCAGCGTCGGCGTTTTCCAGTCGGGATCGTTGACGAGGATGACGACAGTCTTTCCCTTCACGTCAACGCCGGCATAGTCGTTCCAGCCGCGCTCGGGCGCGTTGATGCCGTAGCCTACGAAGACGACCGGGCTATTCCTGACCTCGACATGTGGGCGAACCTGGAAGGTGCTGATCATCATGTCTGTCTTGTAGGCGAGATTGACTGGCGTCTTTCCGCCCTTGAACCGAAGTGTGATATTCGGATTGGCCGTCAGCTCGACAAGCGGGACTTTCTGGTACCATCCGCCATCCTCACCACCGCCCTTCAGGCCTGCCTTGGCGAAACGATCCGCAATGTAGGCGATCGTCTTGTCTTCCGCTGGTGTCGCAGGCGCGCGGCCTTCGAAACTGTCATCAGACAGTGTTCTGGTGACATCCTTGAGTGTTTCCAACGAGATCGTGGGGGTCGCTACTGCAGCCGCTGTCCAGAAAAAAGCTGACACACAGTACCCAAGGAGCGGCAACGCAGGCGCCACGCGCGGCATGAATTTCTCCGGTCCCGATAATGACAGCAGAACCATGGCAGTCGTTTCCATATTCTGCAATAATCCATCATAGAAACTACAGATTGGCGGGGTAAAAAAGTATCGAGGAACCAATGTGTTATATCAGGAGTATTAGGCTGGCGCTTCTCGCGACGCTGGGGCTTTTCCGGCATCTGCCCAGGCACGTGGCCGTTGGCCGAGACTTACCTTCGGGTTTTACGGCAATAATGGTGAGCGCATCTTTGCGAGACAGCGGTTTTGCTGGAGCGTCATAATCGGCTATCGCGCATTTTGACCCCACCAAAGTGGCCTGCGGAAAACAAGCTTGAGATTTGCCTGATCGGCTGTTTGTGGTTCAGAAGGCCGGTCGATCCGCGATAATATTGCTGGATTTATTCAACCTGAAAGCCGTTGCGCGGAAAGTGCACGTGTATTTCCCCGGCGCGTTCATCCATGCGCCGAAGAGCAAACGCTAGCGCGGATGCGCCATCGGCGTACAACGGGGGATCAGGAAACAGGCGATCGATGACGCGGAGGATGAGATCGCTGTCGCAATAGATGTGGCGCCAATCTGGAGCACGGGAATACGGCGATAGCCACCCGTGTGAGCGCAACAAGGTCGGGTTTGGGCGCTATGACCGGTTGCGTGCAGGCGCGCCACCCCAACCCCTTGATGCTGAGTGCCATCTTTACCTTCCGCGTTAAGGGAGAGATGTCATACTGATGCAGAATGAGTTCGTGCCGCGGGGTTCCGAATTCAACCATTATCGGCGCTCAAACTACTTTTTGCCGTACAGGATCTCACGCGTCTTTTCGTCGACAGGCTGCGGCGATGTCTGCCGCTTGTCCGCGAGAAGCGCCATCCCTCGCTTCACGGCCGGGCGCTCCGCCATTCTCGACTGCCAACGCTGCAGTGCCGGGAATTCTTCGATCGCAATGTCAAGCCGCGTGAAAATCGTGGACCAGGAATAGGACGCCATGTCGGCTATCGAATAATCCCCCGCGATGTAGTCGCGATCGGTCAGGCGGTGGTCGAGTATGCCAAACAGCCGCTTGGTTTCATTGACATAGCGGTCCACGGCGTAGGGCATTGGTTCGGGCGCGACATATTTGAAATGATTGGCCTGACCGAGCATTGGGCCGAGCCCCCCCATCTGCCACATCACCCACTGCGCGACATCGTAGCGTTTATGCACTTCGGTGGGCCAAAACTGGCCGCTCTTTTCGGCCAGGTACATCAGGATCGCGCCGGATTCGAAAATCGATACCGGACCGCCGGGCGCATCGTGGTCCACGATGGCTGGCATCCGGTTGTTAGGGCTGATTTTCAGAAAGGACGGCTCAAATTGCTCGCCTGCGCCGATATTCACGGGAATGACGTTATAGGGTAGCCCGATCTCCTCCAGCATGATCGAAACTTTGTGGGCATTTGGCGTTGGCCAAGCGTACAGATCGAGCATTGCTGTTCTCCAATAGGGCGTGGACGCGATGGTCTAAAAATCCATCGGCAGTTTGAGAAACTCTCGATAAATCTCGTCGCGGTGCGCAAAAAGCGCGTCGCCGCCGAGAGCTTTCAACTCGGGGTCGGTATAGCCGGCGCGCATGTCATCCGGCATATTAGGGCAAAGCTCGGGTGGAAGAGGATCGATCGCGCCTGCAAGGGCCGCCCAATAGATGTCGAGCGCCGACAGGGTATCGCCGATAAGGAAGCGCTTGCCCGCACGATGCTGCGCTGCAAGCTGCTCACGTAAACGCGTAACGATACCAGTCATTTGTGCACGAGCAGCGGTGATAAGCGCGGGATCATAGCCATATTTGGACGCAAGCGTAGAGGCGAGCGCGCGGGCGAAGGGCGTGGCTGCCGGACCATTCAAAATCGCGTGCGTAACGCGCATGCGCAGGTTCCAGCCAAAGCCGTTTTCTCCGCATAGTTCGTTGATCAGGCCGAACATCAGAACGCGGTCGTCAATATCGTGAGGAATGAGCTGCGGTACGCCGGTCATCCGCTCAGCGAGATAGAGTTGTTCTATCCACGTTACGCGTGGTCGTTCGTCATCCAGAATGGCGACCGGACCCGAGGTCTGGGCAGTCCATTCCTTTAGCGCATGGTTTTCGCCGCCTACCACCTGTTCGACCAGGACATAGGGAATGCCCTTGGCGTCGAAGATGGACTTGGCCGCCTCGCTCCACAATCCGGGGACATGAGCAGTTACGACGAGACGTAGGCCCGTCATCCCGCGCGCTTCTTCAACGCTATGATATTTTGCCACGGCCTCTTCCATTATGGTTTCCTGCCTGTCCTCTCACAGGCTGAAACCGCCATCAACGATCAGCGTTTGACCCGTGATGTAACGCGCGCGATCCGAAGCGAGAAAAGCCACCGCATCCGCAATTTCTTCGCCTGACCCGAACCTGCGGAGCGCGGTGCGCTGCCGCTGCGTTTCCCAAATTTCCGGCGTGTAAAGGTCTTTCAGGAAGGCAGAGCCCAGCCCCGCGTCGATTATGCCAGGCGCGACCATGTTTGCCCTGATGCCGTAGCGGCCTTCTTCCTTCGCAATCGCGCGGCCCAAAGATTCAATGCCGGCTTTCGGCACTGATGAAAGGGCGTCTCCGGGAGGATAACAGTAGTTTGCGACCGAAACGACGCTGACGAAATTGCCGCCGCCGCGCTTCCTGAAGATCGGCAAAGTCGCGGCAATTACGCGGATGAACCCTATAAGTTCGGTTTCAATCACTTCCCGCCAAGCCGTCTCATCGATCTTGCTGACGAACGGCTGACCAATCGGCACACCACCGGCAAAGATCATAGTACCAATGCCCCCGGAAGCTGCGTCTGCTGTCGCTATGGAGTCTGAAACGCTCGCTGCATCGGTCAGATCGCAGCGAATCGCGGTAGCGTGGATCTCTTTAGCAAGCGTTTCGGCGCTCTCGCTGTTTGATCGGTAGCCGACGAAGACTTTATTCCAGTCATTTTTGAGCACGCGGCAGATTGCGCTACCAAGTCCCCCCGAGCCACCGACGACGAAGGCAGACGTACCTGTCATTCCGTAATCGGCGCGTAGCGCGCAAGATACTGGAGCAGCGTTTCGGCAAATGCGTCATTGCGATCACCGGTGAACATGTGGCCGACACCCTTCGCTTCGATCACTTCCAACTGCGGGGTAAGCTGGCGAAACAACGTTACGCTTTCGTGAGTCACTATGTTGCTGAGTTCAGCCCGAACGAGCACGACCGGATCCTTTATGCGTGCGGCGGCTTCCTCAAGCGCCACGCCTTCCGATGGCGGATTCAAGAATTCGGGCGAGACGGTAAGCGGATCCCAATTCCAGTAAAGGCGTCCGTCCGCGTCCTTGCGCATCACCTTTGCCAGGCCTGATGTGTTCTGTGCTTTTTTCTGGCCGAGATGTTCTGCCAGTGCGGTAGCCGCCGCATCCGTGTCAATGAAGCCGTCGGCACTGGCTTGAAAAAAACCGCGTATGTCATCCACGCCGGCGTCTCTCAGTAAAGGCGCGACATCGGCCAGCATAACCAGACTCAATCGTCCGGGACGGCGGGAGGCGCCCACGAGAGCCGCCTGGCCGCCTCGCGACGCGCCGATGACGCTCACCGGGCGATCGAAATGATCGATCAGCGCTTCGACATCGCGCGCGAATGCATCGAGAAGATAGTCACCGTCCGACGCCCAGTCGCTGTCGCCATGGCCGCGAAGATCGAGGCTGAAGGCGTGGTAGCCAGCATCGGCAATCTTTCGTGCCGCACCCTGCCATGACCGCCTGCTCTGGCCTCCGCCGTGGAAAAACAGCACGGGCGGGCCATTCTCAGGCCCAAACGCGTCGGCGGCCAGCTCAAGCCCGTCACCACGTATGCGGATCTGCCGTCCGATGGTCACGAAGCCGTGGCTACTCCGGGTATATTTACCGGCAGGGCACTGACATCGCCCTCGTAGACATGGGCGGAAATGACTTTGGTAATAGCACTGATTACGGCACTCGCGGCAACGGCATGTGGCCGCGCGAGATGCTCCGCGATAGCCTCGGAACTCCTCCACAGCTCGGTAATATGAAACCGGTCTTCTCTTTCGAGATCGGCGGTGAAGCTGCAGCCCGGGTCCTGCCGGGACTGCGCCATCACCTTTGTCGCCGTTTCTATGAAGCGTTCGCGCGTACCCGGGAGGGTTTCAAACTCGAGGTTCGCGAACAACATCGTGAAACGCCTTACTCTGCCGCGATTGGTACAATCTCGTTGAAGATCGGATGCTCGCCCGATCCGGCATAGGCAAATTTGCCCGGCGCATGATGCCACTTGCCGTCATTGTGGCTCTCATAAGGAGAGGCGACCTCGATCAGGCAGCCATGGGTGCTCTTGGGTCCGACCCAGCTCCATTTCTGCCACGTCATGTCCGGGTCGTTGTAGGTCTTGCCCTCACCCGGGAGATGCAGCCCTTCGGCCCTGAGTTTCTCCATCGCACCCGGTACGTCGTCCGTGGTGTAGCAGAGGTGATGAACATGCTCGCCCACCTTATCCAGCCGGTCGCCAAGCGGGGTGCCCGGGCCAGGCTGAATGAACTGGATTTCGGTCGATTCTTCGTTGACGAACGTTGCCCACTTCATGCCCGCGTCGGCACCGCTTGAAAACTCGTCATATTTCACAATGCGCTTCTCGAGACTTTTGGGGTCAAGCACGCGCAGGATCTTGGTCCAGTCTTCTATCGCCTTGTCGAGATCACGAACGACCATGCAAACGTGGGAAAAGGGCCCGCTGGGCATAAGAAATCTCCTTGAAAAACTATCAAATACGAACGGTTGCGGTGCCGGCGTTGACAGTGCCGCGGCCTTCCACGTCGAGCGTGAATTCACAGCTTATGGCATTGCCGTCCACGGCCGTGACGGACCCGCTCGCTACTACCTTGTCACCCGCATAGACATTGTCAAGGAAGCGCGAATCCATTGCTTCGATTCGGCCACCGGGAAAAGCGGCCATCAGCATGTTCATCATGTAAGCAACGTTGATCGGTCCTTGATTGATAACCCTGTCGCCGAGGCCCTTTGCCCTCACCACTTCGACATCAAGGTGAATGGGATTGGGATCGGCCAGAAAAACTGCCCAATCCTTCATGGCGTCGGGACTGACACTGTCGATCACGAAAGCCGGGATCGCATCTCCTACCGTGTAGCTCATGCAAGTTCCTTTCTGGGCAATACCCAGATATTGTCGGTTTCCAGCACTTGCGTGCCATCCAGCTTGTGAAGACGGAGACGATAGGTAAGTACGTCCATAACGCCGAGTTTGCGGCTGCGTTTCCGGACCAAATCGAGAATTTCACCAGTAACCTTGTAGCTTTCGCCAACCTTCAGCGGTTCCGTGAACTTTACGCCTGAGCTGCCCATCATCGGGCCATCATCAACGTTGAATTCGCACGCTTCGCACACGCCGGCCACGGTCTTGCCCATCGCAACCTGGGTCGCGATGTAATAATAGATCGGATGTGCGGTGCCGTCCGAAGCTGGTTCAGAGCCGGTAGAGCGGCATAGCTTGGCATTTTCCTCGGCAGTTATCGTAAAGACCTTGGTGCCGTCCAGCGAGACGCCTGCAGCGGCGGGTGCCGGGGGAAGTTCGTCGAGATCTGACATCAAAACCTTACCATTAGAAAGATCGGGGAAGGCCTAGGCTTTCCGCAATCGAATTGCGTACCATTTCGTTGGAAATGGGCGTCATCCGCAAGATGCGGTGATCCCGCCAATAACGCTGCATGTCCGTTTCTGCCGAATAGCCCATGCCGCCCATGATCTGAATGCCCAGGTCCGCCGCTTTGACGGCATTTTCCGTGGCGACCATCTTGAGCATGTTGGCCTCGACGCCACATGGCATGTTATTGGCCTGCATCCACGCGACATTGTACAACAGCAATTCTGTCGTCTTCTGCCAAGTGGCAATATCAGCGACATAATGCTGCAGCGCCTGGAAGCGGCCGATAATGCCGCCGAAGGCCTTCCGCTGAAGCATGTAGGCCACTGCATCCTCAAGCACGCCGTCAATCGCACCGAGGCATTGAGCGCCGACCATGATCCGCTCGTTGTTGAGCGTCGGCAGCATCGCGTACCAGGCCTTGCCCGGCTCGCCGAGCACATCCTCATCCGGCACGAAGACATCTTCGTAATGAACTTCGCAGGATCCCATGGCGCGCATGCCGAGCTTTGGCAGCAATGACGAGGTGATACCCTTTGTCTTCGCATCGACGAAGAACATGGTCAGGCCCTGATGCTTCTTTTCGACATTCTTGTCGGTGCGCGCGAGTACGAGCAGGCGATCTGCCACCTTCGCCGCCGTCGTCCACATCTTCGCGCCATTCAGAATCCAGCCGCCATCCGTTTTGGTCGCGAACGTCTTCATTGCGCCCAGCACGTCCGTGCCACCGTCCGGTTCGGTCATGCTTAAGGACACGCGCAGCTTGCCCTGTGCCATCGGCCGGAGCCAGCGCTCCTTCTGCTCAGGTGTGCCGACTGCGGAAATAGTTTTGGCGCCGCCAAACGAAGTCAGACCCCAAACCCACAGTAATCCGCCCGCCGTACGCGCGAATTCGCGCGCGAAGATCATCTGCATCAGGACGTCGCCGCCAAGCCCGTCATATTCTTCGGGGATGCCGATGCCGAAAAAGCCTTGCTCAGCAATCTTGTCCCACAGCGCTATGGGATAATTTTCTTCATCGGCTTCCAGCTGCCGCATCCAGTCCTTGGGCGCTTCCGCCTCCACCCAGCGGTGGATGATATCGCGGAAAGCCTGTTGCTCTTCGGTAAGCGAAAAATCCATTAACCTGCCTGACTGAATATTGTTGGATTGCCGATACGTGTCCCTACTGCGTCCAAACCTATCCTTTTATAGGCTGGCATGCCATCGGGCCCGGCAAATACGATCGCAACTATTTTTTCGTGCCCTGCCCGGTGCCAGTGCCGGTGGCATTCATCAAATTGTTATTCAGCGCTCCATCGACAAGGATGTCGATCCCGGAAATGTGACCGGCTTGCGGCGAAAGTAGAAAAACGATTGCGTTTGCAATGTCTTCGGCGCTTCCCAGTTTGCGCAAGGGAATAGAAGCTTCGCGCTGGGCCAGGCGTTCGGGATCGGAATATCCCTGAGCAGTCATCGGTGTGAGCGTTGGCCCGGGCGAGACCGAATTCACGCGAATACCATCCGGGCCCCATTCGATTGCCAGTTGTCGCACAAGCATCAGCAACGCGGCTTTGGACGCGGAGTAGGCTCCAAGGCCGGGGGTAGGCTGGTGCGCCGAAATGGACGCCGTGGCGACGAAAGCGCCGCGGCTTTCTTTGAGGTGCGGGTAAACGGCCTTGGCGAGAAGCCAGTTTGCCCGCGTGTTGATGGCGAAAATCTTGTCGTAACCATCAATATCAAGTGTCGTGAGTGGGCCGCTCAGGATAATACCTGCGTTGCTCGCCACGCCGTCGATCCCGCCGAGATTGTCGAGAGCGGCCTTGGCTATGCGCTCACCGCAATTCGGGTCCGACAGGTCCGCGACAAAAGCATGTGCGTTGCTCCCCAATGCTTCAGCAGTCTCCGCAAGCCTGTCAGCATCGCGGTCCACCAAAAGAAGCCGGTTTGAAAGGTCGTTGTTCGTCGCCCCGGATAGAATTTCCGCCGTTGCACGGCCAATTCCGCTGGCTGCCCCTGTAATGACTACACGCATATGAACTTTCCTCTGGATTTGCCTGGAAGGCATCAGGCTGAGATTTGTGAGGCACGAAGCTTCATCCGACACATGCAGCGCCTTCCACAGGATAGGTGAGCAGCGAAGGAACGTGCGACCTATCCCTCGCCAACACCATAGCTTAGGCGAAAATCCCGATTCGTGAATGTCCTCACGAAATGCAACGATAATTGAGAGAGACTATGAGCAATCTGTTTTCCGTCGCAGGCAAGGTCGCACTCGTTACCGGAGGCGGCGGCGGCATTGGCCAGATGATCGCCAGCACGCTCGTCAAGGAAGGCGCAAAGACCTACATCGTCGGCCGGAACGAAGAGGCATTGCAACAGGCTTCGCGTGAGCTGGAAGGGCAGGGTGAATGCATCCCCTTGCCTGGCGATCTGTCCACGGTGGATGGAGCGAGGGCCATCGCGAAGGCGCTTGCAGCCAAGGAAAGCAGTCTCTCGATCCTCGTGAATAATGCGGGCACAATGTATGATGCGCCGATTGCCGACTTTACGGAGGAGGGGTGGGATTCTGTCATCGACCTTAATCTCAAGTCGGTTTTCTTCCTGACGCAAGCTCTTTTGCCATTGTTGCGTAATGCCGCAACGCCCGAGGCACAGGCCTCAGTGATCAATATCGGCTCGATCGGTGGTTTGCGGATTGGGCCGAAGGAGAATTATTCCTATCAGGCAGGCAAGGCAGCGCTGCATCATCTGACCGGTTCGCTGGGTAAGCGGCTTGCTGCCGAGAACATAACCGTGAACGCCATCGCGCCAGGTTTCTTTGCATCGAAACTGACACCTGTCGATGATCCGAAGGTCATGGAAATGATGACCTCCATGGTTCCACGCCGCCGTATCGGCACGCCCGAGGATATCGGTGGAACGGTAGTCTATCTGGCTTCGCGCGCGGCAAGTTTCGTGACGGGGGCTGTTATACCGCTTGAAGGGGGAATGGCTCTTTGAGCTGACGCCCCGATTTTTCCAAAAGGCTTGAGGTGGATATGACGAAGGTGAACATAACCCCATTCGAGGTGAAGGTCTCGCCGGAAGAGATACAAGATCTGCGGGATCGTCTGGCCAGAACCCGCTGGACCGATCAGCTGCCCGGCGCAGGCTGGGATTATGGCACGGAGCTTGGCTACCTCAAGAAGCTTTGCGCCTACTGGCAGGATGGCTATGACTTTGCGGGTTACGAAGGGCGGCTGAATGCTTTCCCGCAATTTCTTGCTGAAGTGGGTGGCGAACAGATACAATTCTATCACGTTCGTTCCAAGGTTGAGAGCGCAAGGCCGCTTGTGTTGGTTCATGGTTGGCCGGGGTCGGTTGTCGAGTTTCTCGATATCATCGGTCGCTTGACCGATCCGGAGGATCCGGCCGACGCATTCCATGTCGTTGTGCCATCGCTGCCCGGTTATGGTTATTCCGGCCCCACCCGTAGCCAGGGCGTGAACGTCGCGATGGCGGCCGATATGATCAACGGCGTCATGCTCGCTTTGGGCTATGATCGCTATTTCGCTCAAGGCGGTGACTGGGGTTCCATCACTACCAGCAGGATGGCTGAAGTGCATGCCGACCATGTAGCGGCGTTGCACGTCAACATGGCCCCCGGCGGACCCGCAAATCCGTTTCTTCCCGTTACGGGCTTGAACGATGAAGAATCGAAGGATTGGGCGGCCTTTTTGGGATTCATGCAAGGGGATAGCGGTTATTCCCATCTTCAGGGAACACGACCGCAGACAATTGCGGTTGGCGTCAATGATTCACCCGCGGGCCTGGCTTCCTGGATCGTGGACAAATTCTATGCCTGGACCGACCATGGCGGTGATCTGGAATCGGTGTTCGACTTCAATCACATTCTCGATAATCTCACGCTGTACTGGCTGACGGGAACGATCGGATCGAGCTTCAGACTTTATTTCGAAAACAATAACCGGTCGGCCTACAGCCATGCGCGGGTCACGATCCCGACTGGTGTTGCCCGTTTTGCGGGCGAGCCATTCCGCTGGCCTCGTCCTCTCGCCGAACAGTCCTATCTCAATATTCAGGATTGGCAGGAATTGCCCAAGGGCGGCCACTTTGCTGCTTTCCAGCGGCCGAATGATTTCCTGCGTGTCGTGAGGGCGTTTTTTCGACAACAGTCGTTGGTGGCCTGACTTTGGCTGGGCCGGTCAAATTGATGCTGCTGCTTCGGGCGGCCAATCCTGGCGCATTGGATGCGTTCAATCAGCATTGGCGAAATTATTTGAACGGGTTGCTCGAAAATGATCGGCTGGGCGGCTTAATTCGCATCGTGCACAATGAGGTCGCCCCCGTCGAGGTTCGATCGATTGATGACGAAGCAGTTTTTCGATGGGATGCGGTTACGGAATTCTGGTTTGATTCCCGCGGCGAGGCGGATGCCGCTGTCGCGGCAATCCGGTCGAATGCGGGATCGGGCTATAAGGAAGAGATCGTCGCGCTAGCAACCCACTTGCTGGTTGATGAGCGTTTGCTTCACGACAGCGGAATTCGTCCACTGCCGGTAAAGATCCTTGTGTTCTTCAAACGGCGACCAGATATCTCGCGTCTCGATTCCCAGGCATATTGGCACGGCCCGCATGCTCGCCTCGGGATGGTGGACTATGATGCCACGGCATTCCTGAAGCGGTATTTTCAGAATCACGTACTTGGCGACTATCATAATGCCGACACACAGCATGAATATGACGGATCTCCGGAATTCTGGCTGGAAAGCGTGGATGTTCTTGGGATGGTAGGCCCGGATTCCGATGTGATGAAGGCGATTTCAGAAGATGAGAAAAACTTCGCTGATAGAGCCAGTATCGTCACATTGCTCGTCAACGAGCAGGAGATCTTTGCGCGGGATGCGCAATCTGCTGGATGGGTGGCGGCATAGCAGGAGATGCCGGATCGGTTGACAAGGTCAATTGCCGATGCTGTGTGGCCCGGAGATTTTTAGCGGCTCGATCGGGCTGCTGCTGAAGACGGAATTCAGGAAGGACTTTCATGCGACTGCTTGCTTATCGTAAAGATGGAAAGATGGGCTTGGCCATTGCCACCGGGGCCGATGAATGGCGCGGTGCTTTCGAAGGTGATGCGGCATACCCCGGTTCGATCGCCGAGTTGCTGGAAAAAGGCGACTTTTCAGCCGCCAGTGCGCTGCAGAATGTGGCGGTAATCGATCTGGACGATGTTGAAGTTCTGCCGCCGCTCTCCAATCCGCCCAAAATCATCTGTCTCGGGCTCAACTATTCCGAGCATGCGGCAGAATCAGGTTTCGAGCCGCCCCCCTTTCCGACGATTTTCGGTCGCTTCAATTCAAGTCTCGTCGGCCACGGCCAGCCTGTCTTGAAGCCAAAGGTTTCGGACGATTTTGACTATGAAGGCGAACTCGTCGCAATCATCGGCAAAAAGGGTCGTCACATCTCAAAGGCCGACGCATTGAGCCATGTCGCAGGCTATTCTGTTTTCAACGACGTCTCGGTGCGTGATTATCAACTCATGACCCCGCAATGGACGGTCGGAAAGAATTTCGATGCAACGGGCGCCTTTGGGCCTGCTTTCGTTACAGCGGATGAGCTTCCGGCAGGTGCATCGGGCCTGAAACTCGAAACCCGTCTCAACGGGCAGGTTGTCCAGAGCGATACCACCGACCATATGATCTTCGACGTAGCGACGACGATCGAATTACTGAGCCGCGGGATAACGCTGGAAGTGGGCGATGTCCTCGTGATGGGCACGCCCTCTGGCATTGGCCTCGCGCGCGACCCCAAACTCTATATGAAACAGGGTGACGTGATTGAGGTTGAGATTGAAAAAGTCGGTCTGCTGCGCAATCCCGTCGTTAACGAGTAGGCGCAGCCGACCTTAGGAGGACAGGCGTGGCAACTGTGGAACAAGCGAAAACCAATCGTCGGCCGGACGTTCTGGGTGTTCACTCTCTCGATCATTTTTCCTTTTCGGTGCCGGATCTGCACGAGGCCAAAACTTTTTACGAAGAGTTTGGTCTCGACGTCCGGGAAGTGGGCGACACCCTGGAACTGTACACCTTTGGCAACGCCCATCGCTGGGGCGTTATCTGCAAGAGCGATCGCAAAAAGCTGCTTCACCTATCCTTTGGAGCGTTCGAGGACGACTTGCCGCGCTTCCGGAAGCATTTCGAGCAATTGGGTATCCCGCTGATTGATGCGCCCGCCGGTGCGGAAAGCAACGGAATATGGATTTCAAGCCCGGATGATATTCCGCTTGAAGTTCGCGTCGCTGAAAAAAGTTCGCCCGATTCCAAGAGCCAGTTCGACGTCACTTCGATCGGCCCCGGTCTGCCCGGAACGATTTCACGAAGCAAAGCGCCGCGCGTTCATCCTCGCAGGCTGTCCCACTTCCTGATGTTTTCCACCGACGTTTTACGCGACATCGAATTCTTCAAAAAGGTATTGGGCCTTCGTTTGTCGGACCACTCCGGCGGAATCGTTGCGTTCTTGCATGGCGCGCACGGTAGCGATCACCATTTGATCGCGCTTGCCGGGTCGAATGGCACGGGAATGCACCATTCGAGCTGGGACGTTGGCACGATCCAGGACGTAGGGCTGGGCGCCGCGCACATGGCCAGTAAGGGTTTTAACCGGGGGTGGGGCCTCGGCCGCCACGTACTCGGGGCAAACTACTTCTATTATGTTCGTGATCCATGGGGCAGCTACGCGGAGTATAGCTGCGACATCGATTATATTCCGGCCGATCATGATTGGCCTGCGGCAGACCATGATCCTGCGGATTCGTTCTATCTGTGGGGGCCAAATCCGCCGGAGGATTTCGTTGTAAATTTCGAGGTACAACAAGCAATTTAAGCCCTGTCCTGCTTCGGCGGCGATGGGTGGAGAACTTTAATCTGGTATCTGTCGCCGATGTGCTTCGCCTTAAAAGCGGACCGGCGTTGAAGAGGAAATGTAACGATGACGACTTTCGTACTTCTACATGGCGGTGGCATGGGTGGTTGGATCTGGGAATATGTCGCCGATGGCCTGCGCGCTGATGGTCATCGTGTTTTGACACCTACCTTCACCGGTTTCGGAGAGCGCTCCCATCTGATCGGGCGCGATGTTACGCATGACGTGCATGTAACGGACATTGTGAACACGCTGAAATTCGAGGATGTGCGTGATGCGGTGCTCTGTCCCTTCAGCTACGGCGGATCGGTAGCTCCTGGGGTGGTTGCCCAGGCTGGCGACCGCATCAAGCGTGTGGTGTATCTCGATGGTATCGTGCCGGAGGCCGGTGAGGCGGTTTCGGCGTCGCTTGGTTTCATGTCAGCGGAAGACGCTGCCGGTCTCGAAGCCTTGCTTGCTTCTGGAGATGGCCCTGTGGGCACGGGCGTTGACAAGATGCAGCGCGACATTGCGGCTTCCAAGCCCTTTAAAATGACTGCGGAGCGGCAGGATTGGATGCTTGATCGCATGAGCGACATGCCGCTGCGTGGCATGGTAAGCCCAGTTAGCACCGGTGCTGCGTCGATCAACAAGCCTGTCGAATATCTGGGCGTTCCCAATGACGTGATGGTACCGATGCACGCCCGCGCAAAGGCACTGGGATGGCCCGTGGAACTCGTCAGTGAGGATCTCGATCACGCTTTTATCGTCGGTGCACCCGAAATTGTAATCGATTATTTGCGCTCGCGGGCGTGAAATATTATCGTGGGGTTCGTATTTGAACCAGCAAGGTGTGCATGATAGAAGATTCCAGTCTAACGCATCGTGCATATGTCCAACTACGCACGGCTCTGATCTCTTGCAAACTCGTGCCAGGATCGCGGCTCAATATAACGCATCTTCAGCGTGAACTCGGCCTCAGCCAGGCCGCAGTTCGGGAGGCCCTGTCGCGGCTGACGGCGGAAGGCCTTGCGGTAATCGAACGACATAGCGGCTTTCGCGCCGCGCCAATTGCCGCTGCCGGATATCGTGAACTAGCAGACGCCTGCGTCACCCTGGAGGTTCCATGCCTCCGATCGTCTATCAAGAATGGCGACCTGGCCTGGGAAGGGGCGCTGCTTTCTTCCTACCACATCGCGAGCCGAATGCTCACTCAGGTCGTCTCTGACGAAGCGAGCCTCGATACTTATGTGGGCCATCGTGAAGAGTTTCATCGCCGCCTTTTTTCGGCCTGCGACAACCAGTGGCTGTTGTGGTCCTGGTCCCTGCTGTACGCACAGCAGTTGAGGTTTCGTCATACCTTCGCAGATCTCGCGCGTTTTGAACGCGGCCTTCATGCCGACTACCGCGAGTTTCTGGACGTCGTTATTGAACGTGACGTGGAACGCGCCGTCCAGTTATGGCTTAGCAATCATGACAAAGTTACGGAATTCATCGAGACCAATCTCGAACATCCGGCGCGGGAACCGGCAGGGGTGGCCGCTCTTTGAACTGTTGGTCTGAAGGTAAAGAGCCTTCCTGTCGACAGGGCGTACAATCAAAAATCGCGAACATCATTCTGCAACGCCTGAGCCTTGTAAAAAGGATGCGTGTGAGAGGAGAGGTGACGGTTGGGCTTGTTGGAAAGAAATGGCTCGACGGCCCGACCTGGCCAACTTGCCGAAGTAAGGGTGATAAGCCCGCGATATGCTGCGTATGCGCTTGGTTTGCTTTGCCTGACAAATGCCTTCAATATTGGGGATCGCCTGCTTCTCGGGATCATACAGGAACCAATCAAATATGAGTTCGCCCTGAGCGATTTTCAGCTGGGATTGCTCGGTGGCCCGGCCTTTGCGGTCCTGTATTCGTTGATGAGCATTCCCATTGCGCGCGTTGCCGATCGCTCCAATCGCATTACGGTGGTGTCGCTTGCTCTCGCCTTATGGAGCAGCCTGACAGGTGCCTGCGGTTTGGCTTCCAGCTATGCCCAGCTGCTGGTCGCGCGGCTCGGCATAAGCGTGGGGGAGGCGGGAGCAGTGGCACCCTCCCTGTCCTATATATCCGAGATATTTTCTCCTCGCCGCAGAGCCACCGCGATGGCAGTGTTCGCAATAGGCGGCCCCGGCGGCGCATTGCTTGCTACCATTTTTGGCGGCCGGATCGCAGAGCATTATGGATGGCGCGCAAGCTTTCTGTGCTTTGGTGCTGTCGGGGTGACGCTGGCGCTGCTCGTTCGATTGACGCTTCGCGAGGTACGACAGGTAAGTGCTCAGCGGGATACCGTAGCATTCAGTGACGCCATTCGTTGGCTGGTGAGCCGAAAGAGCTACATTCACGTCTGCGTAGCCGGTATTTACGCATCATTTTGCGCGTCGTTCATCATGCAATACATGACTTCGTTCCTGATGCGCGTTCACGAGTTGCCGCTCGCAAACGCATCGCTCGTCGTCGGCCTTGCGGGCGGTATTTTTGGAATGATCGGCGCATTTTTTGGCGGGTTTCTGGCTGATACCGTGGCAAAAAAGGCGCCGTCTCGCCGTACGTTGGTCGTGGCGGTTGCGTTCGTTATCGGTGGCTCATCCTACGCCGCGGCGTTCTGGGCGCCTCTGGCAATGGCAATTCCGTTACTTTTTCTGGGCTCCCTGTGCACCAACAGCTACCCGGGGGTCAGCTTTGCCGTGGCAAGCAGCGTCGCCCCGACTGCGATCAGGGCAACGTCGCTCGCCATTTTTACCATCATGGGCAATCTGTTTGGCTATGCCGTCGGGCCACCTCTGCTGGGCATCCTCAGCGATTTTCTGGCCCAATGGAAGATCGATGCTCTCGGTGTCGAAGGACTGCGCTGCATGGCAGAACCCGCATTAGCCTTTTGTGTGGAGAGCAGGGGCTTTGGTTTACGTGTAGCGCTGTCGGTAGCTGGCATATTACTTTTCGGCGGCAGCGTTCACTATTGGCTGGCTAGCCACACGCTCGAGCGGGACATGGTGGACGGCTGAAAGGCCCGCCAAAGGAGAGACGAAATGGCAGTAAGGGACATAACGAAAGGCCTGCGCTTTCCGGAAGGGCCGGTTGTCTTGCCCGATGGGGACGTGCTGGTGGTCGAGGTGATGGGCGGCGCGCTGACGCGTGTCAAACCTGATGGAAGCAAAACCGTGGTCGCAGACCTGGGAGGGGGGCCAAATGGCGCCGCGATGGGACCGGATGGGCGCTGCTATGTCTGTAATAGTGGAGGATTGGGGCCGGCCATTTCCGAAGACGTGATGGTGCCCTCGGATGCTCCGCTCGACACGCCGCCGGGGAGCATACAGACGGTCGATGTGTCTACAGGCGCATTCGAAACCGTCTATGCGTCAACCGACGCAACGCCTTTCTGGGCGCCAAACGATATCGTTTTCGATGCAGACGGTGGCTTCTGGTTCACGGATTTTGGCAGAAATCGTGAGCGGGTGCGTACGCGCGGTGCGGTATATTACGCAAAGACTGACGGCTCTCACATCGAGGAAGCGATCTTTGGCGTGGAAACGCCCAATGGAATTGGGCTGTCGCCTGATGGCGGCACGCTTTATGTTGCCGACACTTTTACCTCGTATCTTTGGGCGTTTCCGCTCAAAGCGCCTGGCCAAGTCGACTGGAGCAAAGGTCGACCTCCCATGGAAGGCAAGATTCTGGGGCGTGGGAAGGTCGGACAATTCCTGGATAGCCTGGCCGTCGACAGTGCCGGAAACATTTGCGTGGCGTCTTGCGGAGGCGGCGCGATTCTCGTCTTTTCGCCGGAAGGCGGCGTATCGGAAGAAGTTGTAACCTCGGACCTCCTGACCACAAATATCGCATTTGGTGGCCCCGATCTCAAAACTGCTTTTGTGACCCTGTCCAGCAGTGGTCGGCTGGTGGCGATGGATTGGTCGGTGTCCGGTCTCAAATTAAATTGTTGCTGATATGAAATCGCTGGCTGATCAGGTGGCCATCATCACCGGTGCAGGAACCGGTATAGGTCGCGCTACGGCGTTGGAGTTTGGAAGGCAGGGCGTAAAAACGGTTCTCGTAGGCCGGCGATCGGAACCGATCGAAGCTGTTGCCCACGCCATCGAAGTGGAAGGTGGATCATCGATTGCCTTCGCCGCCGATATCGCTGAGCCCGACGCATTCGAACGGATCTTGGCGGTAGCGTTGCGCCAATTCGGTCGTGTTGACATCGTCATGAACAATGCCGTCGCAATCAGCACCGGCCTGCCGGAGGATATTCCCTACGAGGAATGGCAGCGCGTGATGGACATCAATTTCTTTTCCGTCGTGCGAAGCAACAAGGTATTCCTGCCGATCCTCATCGATCAGGGGCACGGGCATCTGGTCAATACCGCATCCGTCGATGGACTATATGGGTTTGGCTATGATCGCCTTCCCTATGCCTCCAGCAAGGCGGCTTTGGTTCATCTCTCTGAGGGATTAGCCCATTATTTGCGGCCAAAAGGTATTGGCGTAACCTGTCTTTGCCCTGGGCCAGTGGAAAGCGAAATCGCAACGCAGCTGAAAAGTTTTGGAAGACCTCATGACGTGCACGGCCCAGGAAAGCAGCTTTCCCTCATATCAAGTGAAGACGTCGGTCACCTCGTGGTGGAGGCTGTACGCCGTGACCGGTTTATGGTGTACACCCACCATGAAGGCATTCACGAAATTGTAGTGAGGCGCGCGCAAGACACGGACGCATTTCTGGCAAGTCAGATTGCCAATCCCGAGATAATATTCCGGTGGGGCGGCGATATTCCTGTCTCCTGACAGGCTTATGATAATTTTTTATCTTTCATTATGACGATATTTACGAAGTAAAGGACAGATAATGCCAGGATCTTTGAAGGCAGTCAGCGCAATCGCCCGGCCCACAAATGCTGAGCTGATGGGCCGTGCCAGGGCATTGCTTCCTGCCATCGCCGCACGGGTAACGGAGACCAACGAGCGACGCGATCTGTCGCCCGAAACCGTTGCAGAGATTCGGGATGCAGAGCTGTTTCGCTCATTGCAGCCGCAGGCGTGGGGTGGGCTCGAACTGGATCCTCGCGTCGTGCTGGACATCCAGAACGTTTTTGCAGAGGTTTGCGCGTCTACCGCCTGGATCTATGGCGTTCTTTCCGTCCAGGCCTTTTTCCTCGCCCGTTTCAGTCCCCAGGCGCAGATGGATGTATGGGGCGAAGATCCTTATGCGCTGGTTTCGTCGTCTTTTCAGCCGGTGAGCAAGGTGACGCCGGTTGAAGGCGGATTCCTTCTATCCGGGCGTCATACATTTTCGAGCGGTTCGAGCCATTGCGACTGGGCTTTGCTTGGCGGTATCGTTCCCCCAGGGGAGGGGCGTGAAGCGCCTCAAATGCGATTGTTCCTGGTTCCGCGGTCCGATTATGAGATTGTAGATGTCTGGCATGTGATAGGTTTGCGCGGAACCGGCAGCAACGACATAGTCGTTGATGAGGTGTTCGTACCGACCCACCGGACCTACTGCCCGGATCCGGGAATGCTTCCGCTGCCAGCTTCTTCCGAACTTCCTGCGCTGTATCGCTTGCCGTGGATGCATATGTTTACAAGCATGGTTTCAAATCTCGGTGTGGGAACCGCGCGAGGTGCCTTGAATTATTTCACCGAAACGACACGCACGCGCGTTGCCGGGTTCGGAAATGCGCCGTCCCGTGAAAACCCGGTCTTCCTGTCCGCGATCGGACGGGTGCAGATGGAACTCGACGCCCTAGACCTGGTTGCCAAGCGAAACTTCGGGCGGTTGCTCGAATGCGTCGATGCCGATGAGGAAATGACGATGAGCGAAGTGTTGCTCTATCGGTCTCAGCTGACCAGCTCGATGCGGCGGATATCCGCCTTGGTAGACGAACTTATGCTGTTGTTGGGTGGAAGGGGCATTCGCACCGATTCCCCGCTTACCCAGGCATGGCTCGATCTGCACGCTGCCCGTTCGCATATGGGAAACGACCCGACCGCTACGCTTGGTCAGTTGGCCGGGGAAGTGCTTGCAGGACGTTAGGGTTTTTCTGACGGGTTGCGTAGGTATGGGAGAAGATTGCGCCGCCGACGAATTCATCGGCGGCGCTATACTGTTCTGCACCCTAGCCTGCCATCCAACCGCCATCCACGGGAATGATTGTCCCGTTGACGTAAACTGCCGCGTCTGACGCGAGGAATAGCGCGATATTCGCCATGGTCTGTGGCCCGGTCGAACGATCGGCGAGGCTGAGGACCGGAAGCAGCCGCTCCACCCCGGCCGGATCCATGATCTCGAGCCCACCCCCGCCTGTGATATTGGTTTGCGTAGGTCCAGGGCAGATGGCGTTGCAGCGAATGCCGTTTGGGCCATGTGCCCAGGCGATATTGCGAGTCAGACCGACGACGCCGTGCTTGGAAACCGTATAGGCGAGGCCAGCGCTGGCACCGCGTATGCCTGCGATCGAGGCGGTGTTGATGATCGAGCCCGATTTACGTTTCAGCATATGGGGAAGTGCGGCCCGGCTGACATAGAATTGACCAGTAACATTGACTGCGATCACCCGATGCCAAAGATCCGTGGGCGTGTCTTCGGGCATCGCCATCTGGTCCATGATGCCGGCATTGTTGCACAGAATGTCAATCTGGCCCCAGCGATCCGCGGTTTCCGTTACGAACGCATTGACGGCCGCCTCTTCCGAAATATCCGCGACGGCGGCGACTGCCGTGCCGCCGCTGGCAACGATCATTTCTACCGTTTCGTGCGCGCGCTCGGCAATAATATCATTGACCGTGACCTTTGCGCCCGCAGCGGAAAACGTCAGCGCCATGGACCGGCCAATGCCGGAACCCGCTCCCGTCACGATCGCTACCCGGTTCGAAAGATCAACTTTTTGAGCTGCCTCGCGCGCAGCATCCAACACAGTTGCCACCTCCCCATTTCCTCTCGATCATTTTATGTAACGACGGGACGCTATGCAGCACCGGCAAAACGAGTCAATGTGTAGATCACGAAACCAAAATGGAGAGAGGGATGGACACGGGACTGGCAAACAAAGTGGCAATAGTTACCGGTGCGACCGCGAACATCGGTAAGGCTATTTCGCTCGCTCTTGGCACGGAAGGGATGTGCTTGCTGCTGGTTGGCCGGGATTCCGCGCAGGGAACGCGTGTCGCGAAGGAGGCAGTTTCCCTGGGTGCGCCTGACGCCCGGTTTATCTGTGTCGACATGCTGGAGGCGGATTCCGGCCAACGCATTGCAGATGCGGCAGACGATGCTTTTGGCACTGTCGATGTGCTGGTCAACAATGTGGGGGGCAATGTCGATTTTGGGCTGTTCGCCGAGTCCGATCCGGACATTTGGGACCGCGATATCGATCTCAACTTCAAAACCAATTTGCGGATGACGCGCGCGGTCCTGCCCGGCATGATCGCGCGCCAATCCGGGCGTATCGTCAACATCGGGTCTACCGCCGGCGAGGTGGGCGATTACATGCTGGCGACTTATTCAGCCTCTAAAGGCGCGGTCCATGCCTTTACCAAGGTGCTCGCAAAGGAGGTCGGCGAATTCGGCGTGACTGTCAATTGCGTGGCGCCCTACGCTACCATGCCGGAAGATCCAGCGCGCGATACCAGTAGCGGCAGCAGATATCACCCCGATACCGGAATCATCACGCGGGCCATTCAGGAGCGTGGCGAAAGTCTCGCGAGAATGATCCGTCCAAAGCTCCTGCCTCGCGGCATGGCCAAACCCGAGGAAATTGCAGCAGCGGTTGTCTATCTTGCCTCGGAACGCGCCAGCTTTGTTACCGGACAGGTCCATTTCGTTGATGGCGGCACGCTGCTATAATCCTTATCCGGTACGGCCAGCCTCCAGCATGAGCGCTCCCGCCACAGTTGCATGGAGAGGAGGCTTGTTTCCGGTCGTTGAGCCTGCATCGGCGCATAGAGTGTGGCCGGTCACAAACGCAGATTCATCGCTCGCCAGAAACAGGATTACGTTGGCGATATCGCGCGGCAGGCATGCGCGACCCAGAGGAGCACCTCGCCCCATTAATTCCGCTGTTTCCGCGAGGCGGGTGATGTCACCCATGGCAGTTGCTGCGGCAAGTTCGGTCACCGTCCCGCTGGGCGCTACAGCGTTTACCCGGACGCGATGCTGTGCGAACTCCGCGGCAGCGGCCTTGGTCAGGCCGACGACACCGTGCTTTGCGGCCGTGTAGACGGCAGGACCCAATCCCCCCATCAGCCCGGCATCGCTGGCGGTGGAAACGATCGAGCCGGACCCCTGCGCGATCATGACACGCCCGGCATGTTTTATGCCCAGGAATACGCCCTTCAGATCTACTGCAAGCGTCTTGTCGAAAGCCTTTTCATCGATTTCGGTGAGCGGGCCAACGGCGCCAAGGATGCCGGCATTATTGACCATGATATCCAGCTTGCCGAATGCCGATATTGCCAGGGCAACCGCCGCGTCAATGTCGGCTTCTTGCGTGACATCCGTATGGATGAAACGCGTGCGGCCGCCGAGACGGGCCGCGAGGGCTTCGCCCTTTTGTGTTTGAAGGTCACAAATGACAACATACGCACCTTCCTCGTGCAGGCGTTCTACCGTGCCGGCACCGATACCCGCAGCCCCTCCCGTCACGATCGCTACCCGGTCTTTCACCCTGTCGCTCATGCACCTCTCCAATCCGCTTATATTTATCCGACGTCCTTGATTTCACCTGATCGCCAGGCTCCCGCCGCAACCGATTGGCCACCATCACAAACGATATTTTCACCGCTCATGAAGATACCGTCATCCGATGCCAGGAAAGTAGCCACTGCCGCGATATCCTCGGGCGCGCCATTGCGGCTGACATAGGAGACGTCGAGCACGGACTTCATTGTGTCTGCCATCATTTCACGTGCGCGGCCATGTGCGATGAAGCCAGGGCAAATCGAATTGCAGCGAATTCCCTGCTTGCCATACTGTACGGCCGTATTCCGCGTGAGAGCGATCACACCTGCCTTGGCAGTCGAATAGCTGACCAGCCACGTGTCGCCGACGAGGGCGGACGCCGATGAAATATTTACGATCGCTCCGCCGTTTTCGTTTGCCAGCAAGTGCGGCAGGGCGGCTTTTGTCGCAATGAATACGCCCCGCAGATTGGCCGCGATCGATTTGTCGAAGGTGGCAACCTCGGTGTCCAGCACCATCTTGTCGGTATAAGTAAGAGACGTGTCAGCAGCGTTGTTGATCAGCGCATCGAGCCGACCATAGCGATCGATTGCTGTGCGGACCATCGCTTCGATCGATGACTGATCGTAGAGATCGAACTGGACAGCGGATGATCCATTGCCGATCTCTTCGGCCACGGCCTGCGCCCCTTCGGCGTTGAGATCGGATATCAGTACGGTCGCGCCTTCGCTTGTCATGCGTCGCGCGATACCACTGCCAATTCCTCCTGCGCCGCCGGAAACAATGACAATTTTATCCTGCATTCTTTTCACGCGCATCTCCTGTCGAATGTCCATTTGCCGGCGCATCCGGTTGATGGGTACACCTCATCGCATGGGCGTGACATTGGCCGCAGCGTAACCTGACCTTTGGCGGGCCAGGTCGGAGTTTCATTGTATTGCGAGTTTGCTGCACGCTCGGGAAATGACATTAGCAACCGCACGAACCCGGGCCCGACTTGCTACGTCAGCGTGCGTCAGCAACCAAAGATCGAGAATGACTGATATTTCGTTAGGCAACACCGGCACAAGATCGAGACCGGGTTCGACAATATAGTCAGGAAGCAATGCTATCCCGCCGCCGCCGGCCGCGGCACGCGCCTGAGCAAATACGCTCGAACATATGAAGCCGCCATCCGGGGCTATTCCCATGTCCAGAAGGCGGCGAATGGCAGCTTCGGCATAATCGCTGTCGGGATCATATCCGAGGATCCTGTGCCCAGAAAGATCGGATAGGCTTACGATTGGCGGATGGGTTCTGAGATATGTCCTGGAGACATAGAAATGCAGCGACACCGGCTGAAGCTTACGAATCTTGTGGCGCCCTGTTTCTGGTCGTTCGAGCAGAAGGACAATATCCACTTCACGCTTGGAGATATCTGCCGGGCGCGGCAGTGTGACCAACTCGATGACCATATCGGGCATTTCATCCCGCAACCTCGCCAATGCTGGTGCGAGAACCAGACTGCCTATGCCGTCCGGTGCTCCAACCCTCACAGTGCCGGCAACCGATTTGCCGCCTATCCCTATTTTGGTTTCTGCAGCAGCAATTGCTTCCTCGATGAGTTCGGCAGGTTGAAGGAGGAGCGCACCTGCCCGAGTGGTTCGCGCAACCGCACCATTTCGTTCAAATAAGGGAACACCAAATCGCCGCTCGAGGCCCGCGATTCGCCGCCGCACGGTCGATTCATCAACTTTCAGAAGACGCGCCGCACTGTCGAGATTTTCCCCCCGGACCAACGCAAGGAAGAAACGAAGATCATCCCAGTTATGTGTTTGCACCATCTTCTCCGACATCCGGCAAATGTGCCGCGATATTCGGCAAGTTTGTATCTTGCATGATATGTCGTGTCACCTACGCTTGGTGTAGATTGGCAGCTAGAGCCGCCTGCCGTCACGCTGGAGAGAAATAATATCATGGAACTGGTTCAAGATCGGGAAACGGCTTCGGTGATTGAAACGCCGTCTGTTGACCCTGCACATTTGTTCCCCACGCCGGGGCATGTGCCGCCAGAGCTAATTCGGCCGTTTCCCTTCATCCTTGGCGCGAAAACCAAGGTTAGGCCGCACAGCTTCATTCCCGCTTATCACGATGGACCGGAAGTTTTCTGGGCGGAGCGCGCTTACAATGGCATTCGCGGCGCCTGGATCCCCCGGAAGGTTGAGGATCTCCACACGGTTTATAACGACCAGGAGCATTTCTGCGCCCGGGATTTCGCCCCGTTTGCCAGATTGTTGGGGGAGGATTGGTTTCTTGTTCCCGCCGAAGCGGACGCCCCGGATCACGCAATCCTGCGAGCATTGGTCAACCCCGTGTTCACGCCAAAGCGCATGGCGGCACTCGAAGACAAGATTCGCCAATATGCTCGCGAATATGTTCTCAGCTTTCGTGATCGCGGTCATTGCGAATTCATGCGGGATTTTGCTTTCGAATTTCCGATCAAGGTTTTCCTGGAATTGATGGGCTTGCCCCAGGAGCGGGTGGGTGAGTTTCTGCAATGGGAGCATAAGTTGCTTCACGAGCCCGATATTCAGGAAATTATCAAAGCCACGCGTGCCGTCGTCGATTATCTCAAGGAAGAAATGGCCGATCGCCGAAAAAATCCGCGAGACGATCTCATCTCCTTTGGAATTCAGACGGAGAAGAACGGCCGTGTTCTGAATGACAAGGAGCTTTTGGGCTTTTGTTTCAACCTGTTCATCGGCGGGCTGGATACTGTTTCCACGAACATGGCTTGGCAATTCCATCACCTCGCCGAGAACCCTGAAGATCAGGCCAGGTTGAGAGCCAACCCGGAAATGATCCCAGGTGCGATCGATGAAATGATGCGCTTCTACGCGTCAGTGGCCACGTCGCGCGAGTGCATCAAGGAAACGACGTTGAAGGGCGTCACGATCAAGCCGGGAGACAAGGTGCTCCTGCCTACGTTCCTGGCAGGGCATGACCCGGAGGCGTACGATGACCCCGAAAAGGTCATTATCGATCGCAATGCGCGCCACGTCAGCTTTGGATATGGCCCTCATCTATGTATTGGCATGCACCTGGCCCGAAGAGAAATGCGGATTGCTCTGGAAGAGTTTTTATCTGAAATACCAGAGTTCCGTTTGGCGCCCGATGCCGATATTACCTATTATTTAGCAGCGATCGTACAGCCCGTCGAACTGCCACTCATCTGGCAGACGAAATAGAAAGACCGGGAGAGTTATGCCTAAGATAATTTATAAATCCGCCGACGGGACGGATCACGTCCGTGATGTCGAGGAAGGCATGTCTTTGATGCGTGCTGCCCTTGAGTCAGACGTACCGGGCATTCAGGCGGAATGTGGTGGCGCTGCAGCCTGTGCCACTTGCCAGGTCATGCTTGATTCGGCGTGGGTAGACAGGGTTCCGCCCGCTGCCGATTTGGAGTTGTCGATGCTCGACGAAGAAGACGAGGCGATCCATCTTCGATTGTCCTGCCAGATCACCGCGACCGCTGAATTGGACGGCCTTATCGTCCATATTCCGAGCAAACAGCGCTAGGGTCAGGACCTATTAATCACATGGACGTGACAGAGGCTCAACGCCGCCACGGCGCCTTTGAGCCCTGCCCTCCGGGTGGCGATATGCAGGCCCGTGGCAGCGTCGCGTCGGCTCGACGGGGGACAGGCCCCGCCTTCGC